>Ga0307507_10002680_pt1 | contig 36618 bp, 5 predicted proteins | sample 7_EM_MG_FD_207223 | JGI IMG/M metagenome (GOLD analysis project Ga0307507, IMG submission 207223) | Populus trichocarpa ectomycorrhiza microbial communities from riparian zone in the Pacific Northwest, United States - 7_EM | ecosystem: Host-associated > Plants > Roots > Unclassified | place...
TACCCTTAGATTTAGATAGAATTTATATTATTCCTTTAAATCTTCCCCAAAGCCTCTTCGCGCCCTTATATTACGTTGCGTTAAAAAATAACTACTATTAAAATAGCAAACGAACCTAAATCCTCTTTAATAACTATAAGTATTATGTCCCTAGTTAGGGAACAGTTGACTATAATACAATAGTCCTTTACGGATGCCTTAGCTTAGTAGTAGGCTGCACTAAAAGCCTAGCATTAGCGATTAATAAAAGCACTCCACAAAGAACTCCGTAACGTCTAAGCATTTACGTTAGAGACCCCGATACCGCCTATAAACGAAATTGATATAACTGTATCTAAACCTGGCCCATTAAATACGAACCCTAAACTAGTAATAGTAGCTTAACCTATACCTATAACGAACCCAGTACCTACTATGAAATTAGAAAAGCTTCCTAACCCTCTAATATTTAATAGAAATTGAAATAATCTATATCCCTTTGTAACCAAGCTTTGTCTTAAACTTTTAATAAACTATAACTAATACCCTACTAAAGCTAGCAAGGTTAGCTATGGAATGTCTTATTTAAGTAAAGATGCTGCATAAACCATAGACCTATTCTTCTGTAATGGCACCTTCGTTAATTTTAAAACCTTTATCTCTCTGCTAGAATGAATATATAATGACGCCAGCCGTAAACATACCGCTGTTACTAAACTTAAAAACCTATAATAACGGAACCGAGACTTTATAAGCTTCTTTTCGGAATTTTTAGGCCTTATTGGCGAACTGGATTAAAATAAAGCCGCTAGAGTTACTGCTTTTTAATAAGCTATTTCAGATAAAATTAAAGCATAGTTAGTAGGTAGGGAACTGCCAAAGGACCTACCCAAATTTGCTATAATATGTTAACGAATTAATGAGGACCTTTGATATAATAAATAGACTTATTCTCTAAAGCTAACCACACCTCGTGTTTAAAGCTCTACGAAACTAATATATACCTTAAAGCGCGACCCTTCTCTGAAACCTACGCACGACCCTATAGACCTTGACGCCACTTGATCCTACGCACCCTTAAGAACCAATAAACAAAGAACTTAAGCCGCAAATAGAGAATGCTTTGGATGTGGTAGAAAAGGATATATCTAAAGGAATTACCAAACTCACCCTTTTAAAAAAGTCCGCCGTAGTTCCTCCTAGTCTTTAAATCGCACCCACTTCTCAAATCGCACTCATTCTTTAAGCCGTACTCGCTCCTTAACTTATACTTATTCCATAAATTATACCTAGTTGTTATAAAGTATCTTACCCTTAGCTAACTTGGAAAATAAATCATCCTAGGGCCAAGTCGCGCCTTAGGATAAGAAGTGGAAGAGTATAAGTGTCTAGGCTCTTCTAGCGCTAATATACAATACAACTCCCTTAATATACTTGGCGAAATTTAAACACTTAGAAAATAGAAGGAGGTATAAATCCTTATAGACGGCGGAGCTACTAGCATAGGCTTTATTAATATAAACTACACAAAAACCTAATGCCTAAATTTAAAGAAACTTAATAAGCCCTAAGGCCTATAAGGCTTTAACGGCAAACCCTTAATATATAGCGAATTGATATACTACGCTCTTGTAAAAATACGGATGGGTAAATACCTTAAATATATTTCCCTATTTGTAACACCCCTAAAGCAATATAAAATAATACTTAGACATAGATAGCTAAAACAACACAACCCTTTAATTAGCTGGGTTAAAGAAACACTAAAGTTCCGTATAACCTACTATTAAAGTTATTGCTTAAAAACCCATTTGCCCTACAAATATGCACACAACTATTTAAATTTAAAATAATATAAATTACCCTTGCCACGAACCTTAAACCAATACAATAAAGCTATAACTGCCAATTGCAGTAAAGAATGTAAAGATGTTACGTCAAAACCTCTTAAAATTTATATAATATAGGCCGCACCCTTTATCTTATTTGTAACGGAACCTTATAGTAAAAACTACGGTAGGTTCTGTTATTAGGCTAGGTATATAGGTAAGAATAAAATAACAACGTAATAATAACTGGTGGAGTGGTTACCTAATAGACTAACTCCAATTGTATTCTAAGATTTACTATAAGAGAGAACTATCTACGGTAGGGACTGAGGTCCTTTAAATATACAACCATACTTTTAAGAAATCCTCTCTTGTATGTAAGGTACGTGTTATACGTATTATATATAGCATACACTACGTATACTTCGTACACTGCGTATAATATTATATAACTCGCTTACTATTTCTTATTATATGGTTCCACCGGATCTATCCTGGACCGTATATATATCAACCAACTAGCTTCCAGCGACTCTTTCCCAAGTAGTTGTAACATCGTACTTAAAGCGTCTATAATACTATCTCCCTCCTCTTTATCTTCGTCCTTAAAGATTCCTAATATCTCTAAGTCGTCTACTAGAGGTGTGATGTCTGTTTAACCAGTCTAGTTAATATTCTTACTTATTATACCTAAAGCTTCTTCTTCTTTATAAGCGCAACGTTGTGCTCGCACTATGGCTGCCATACTGTCGCTTAGTAAGATAATGTCGTCTCTATATTCTTATTATGCGAAAGCAGGGTTAATATATGTTATAATAGCGAGTCCCTTATCTTAATAACCCTTGTCTTGCTTGGAGTGTACTAAAGTAAACATTTAATTGTCCTGCGATATTCGCTCTATTTTTAACGCTAAGTATATGTATCCTATAACTCTTAACAGTCTTTAAGTTCCTTAAGTAACTTGTTATAGGGTCTCATATTTAATCTACCGCTGCAAAACTTAATAGTAAGCTCTTAAGCGCCTTAGATAAGCTTTATTATTCACAGAAAGCGGAGCAGGAGGCTATAGCTGCTTAACAGCGTGCCCTTAAAGCCTGTCTATCGGCCTCTACCTATCTTCTTTGTCTTAAGAAAGTGCATAAGAAGGTCCGTTCTAAGGAGTGAAAACTTGCTCAATAAGGTCTTAACAAGTTGGGTAACAAAAGGACTAACTCTCCTCCTATAAGGGAAACAACTCTAAGTAGCTTAGCAATTGCTTCTCTTAGGTCCCCCTTAGGTGACTTATTCTTTAGCAATTCTTCTTTATTAATATTACCTAACCTACTTTCTTTTAATACTCCTGTACCTTTCCTATAGCGTTCTTTAGGTTGCTTAGTAGTTTCTAGGTAGTCTTACTATAGCCTATCTACTTTACTTTATACTACGTTTCGTCATCTACGTCCTTATAACTGACGATCTTTAAAACTTGCTATTTATCTTCCTTTTATCCTCTATACGTGTCTGCCTTATAGACTAGTGGCTTAATATTCCCGTATACTGGCTCTAGCATTACGATATATTATATAGGGTAGATTTTTATTTTGGCTAGTAGGTTCAACTTATACATAACTAATAAAATTCTTTACTTAACTTTGAAAGGTCCTAGTCTAATATAGTCTAATTTCTTACTTGGTTATTAACTCTTGAAATTTTTGTGTAGTAGCTATACTTTATCCCCCTTCTTAAGATCTGGTCCCTTAGATCTCTTAGCATTATAGTACCTTTTTATTCGTTCTTGTACTAGTTTAGCTGTTTCTTTAAAGTCTGTATAAAGATTTATTAATATCTCCATTCTTTATTTAGCTGTGCTACTCGTCTTTTTTGCTTAATATAGCAATAATAATATTCTTGGCTCGTATCTATAATTCGCCTTAAATAGTAATGTCCCTATTTCTTCTTATGGTATTGCATTGTATGTAAACTATATAACTGGTAATAACAATACCTAATTATTCTGTGCGTGATTAATATAGTGCCTTAGATACTGCTCTAGTGTTTAGTTTAGTCTTTCTGTTTATCTATCCATCTACAGATAATACGCTGTAGATGTTGCTATATAAACTCCTTGTTCTGCTAGAAACACTTTCTAAAATGCTGCTATAAATCTTAGATCTCTATCTAATATAATCTTATCTAGTGCTCTATATCTTATAAATACTTCCTTTATATAGATTCTAGCGACATCTTCTACTAATATCTCTTTAGTGTATGCTATAAAGTATCCCTACTTTATTAGCTTATCCACTATTACTAAAATTGCGTTATAATCTTATCCTATAATAGGATCTCTTGACTTTGGTAACTTAATAATAAAGTCCTATAATATAACCTCCTATAGTCTTCCTGGTGTCTTAATAGGTTATAGCCCTCTATACGGCTTATGCCTTGTTGGTTTATTCCTTTAGTAATCTAGATATTTCTTTATAACTTATCTTGCTAGTCCCCAGATTCCTTAAATAATGTACTCCTCTTAAAGCCTTAACACTAAGCCTATAGCTCTATTATATCCTTATATTATTCCCTTATAGAATTCCTTAATAAATTCTTCTGCGATAGACTTAGGTATATATATTACTTCTCTGTTTTTATATTGCTCTAAGTTTAGATCCTCTGCCTATACTTCTTAGATCTTCTATATCCAATTACTCTCTAGTAACTTATAAATCTAACTTTCCTTAGTTACTATAATCTTTGGATAATTATACCTAATTAATCTATCTTAATCCTTTTACAACAAAGCTCCTAATAGCTTTTTATTACTTTGTAGTTTAGCCCTTCTGCTTAGAGCGTCTGCTCGTGCATTGTCTATACCCTTAGTATACTAAATTTCGAAATAGTATTCTATAAGCATTTCCGCCTATCTAACCTATCTTTGGTTAAGTTCCTTTATTATTAGGAATCCTGTAAGGTTCTTATAATCCGTCTTAACCATAAATGGTTTCTCTGTACCTTATAAAAATACTCTCTATTCCTTAAGTGCTATAACTATACCTAATAACTCCTTATTATAGATGTTATAGTTTAACTCTAGTAGTGTTATCTTTTAACTATAGTATGCCACTAGGTGCCATCCGTCTTAATATTTCTATATAAAGTATACCCCTAGTGTAAAGTCTGATATATCTATTTCTACAACTGTCTCTAGACCTAGTTAATAGATTTTAAGAACTGGCTTCTAGGTAAACAACTTTTTAACTCTTTTAAATAGTTCTTACTATTCCTTTCCCTATGCCTATAGTTCTTCTTTCTTTGTTAACCACATAAATGGCTTAATATTCTATAACTATTGCGCTATAAACCTTTTACAATAATTACAAAATCCTAGGAACGATTTTAACTGCGTAATATTCTCTAGTTCTTGCTAATTTACTATAGCCTTAATCTTCTTTAGATCTATGCTAAGTTAGCCTAGTTTAATAATAAATCTAACAAAATCGGTTTTTCTGGTAAAGAACTTACATTTTTTAATTGCTACTGGCATCTGTTCTTCTTGTAGTCTCTTTAAGACCCATTTAACGTGTTCTCTATGTTCTTCCTTACTCTCTAAGTAGATAATAATGTTATTAAGGTATACTATAACAAATTTATCTAGGTATTCTTTTAATATACTATTAATTCGCTTCTAAAACGTTGCTAATACGTTTATAAGCCCAAATTATATAACTAATGGTTTATATAGTCCTTTCTTTAACCTAAAGGCTGCTTTTTATTTGTCGCCTTTCTTAATCCTAATCTAATGGTACACCTATCTTAGATCTATCTTTATAAAGATCTTTACATTGCCTATCCTATCTTAGATTTCGCTAATTAAGGGTAAAGGATACCTATCCTTCCTAGTAATGCTATTTAACTGTCTATAGTCTATACACATCTTAAGTTTTCTGTTTTTCTTTAGGATGAATAATACTGGATATCCTACTAATAACTATAACGGTCTGATATATCCCTTGCGTAAGTTCTCCTAAATAAATTCCTTAAGCGCTACTAACTCTGTTTTAGTAAGCTTATAGATTGGAAAGAACTTTAGACTTATTCCCTCTTCTAATTCTATCTTGTGGTCCTAAGCTGCATGCTTTAACAGCTTCTTACTTTCTAGTAACTATAACTTTTTACCATACTTATGGTATCTCTTTGGTATATAACTTAAGCCTTACTTAGTCTCTTTACATATCGCTCTAACTTAGTACTATACCAACTTGATTTACTATCGCACTTTATGCTGTTATATATCCTTAATATTAACCTAACCTATAACCTAATTAACCTTTAGATTGTACTTCTGTAACTAAGGTATTCCTAGTACCGCCTTGTCCTATCCCAACGGTAGGATATTAAAAGACACTCTAACTGGTCTCCCTTTAATAGTTATCTAAATAGGTCCTATTTTAAAATTAATAATGCCTCCTCTATAGGCTATCTAATCTCCTAAAATTATTATAAGTGGATATAGGTGTTTCTTCTATCTATATAATAACCCTATTCTTTCTACTGCCTTTAGTAATATATAGTTTCTAGTTGCTCTACTATCTACTAATACTTTAAACTGCTAATCTTACTACTTAGCTTTTAAATTTAGGTATTAACCTTAAATTTCTTTAAGGGTCTAAGGCCCTAATACTAGTTCCCTCTAGTCCTATATACCTCCCCTTTTCCTAACTATTAGCTGCTAGATTCTACCTATACTTAGTTTAACTTTAGCTAATACTTAGTTTGTTTCTTTTTCTCTATATACTATAGATAAGTATTCTCTAGGCACTCCCACCACTATTATCCGTCTAGGTATTCTTCTATAAGGAATCTTTCTAGTTAAAGTGTTAAGTCCCCTTAACCTTATACTTCTACTAGGTACCAACTATGTATATACTTAGCATTTCTAAACCGCTTTTCCTCTAGTGCCTAATATATTCTTACTAGGTACTTCTGGTTCTTATCTTTAGGTGCTCTATATATATTGTATATATTATCCATATAAGCTATCCATAATAGTATATAATGCGCTGTATGTTTTGGGTTAACTCTTAGTTTATCTTTATCCTTAAGTTTAAACCTATACCTGGTTAACCTAACTACTGGTATCTCTACTATAGGTACTAAGATTTGTTACTCGCTTCTCTAGTCCCTAGATCTATCCTCTAGGTTCCTTAATATTATAATTAATACTCCCTTAATATAACTTATATGTTTTTCTATAATAGGTTAGTCTTAAACAACTTTTTTATCTAGCCATATATAAAAGTCTTTCTATTTATTATTATGTTGTTGCCTATACCACTTTCCGTACAACTGGTTTAGTATATATAGTCTATCCATTAGAAAGTACCTTATTATCACTATATTATAATATCCTTTAGTATATCTTTCTTTAAACCTAGTTAGAATATCTAGATCCTCTTCTTATTCTAGTTTATCTAACCATTTTACCCTAGGTATTCCTGCACTTGGCCTATTAGTAACTCTTTATATAAGTACTCTATCCCTTATATAACCTGGCATAGCTAACCTCTTATCTAGCTTTTGCTCTTACTATATAATAATTCTTGTCCTAAACTTATCTATAGTTTCTTATTTTCTGCGTCTTATAGCTAGATCTTTATAGTCATCTTGCTTTTTAATCCTAGTATTAACTATTTAATCTTTAGGCTAAACACTACGTTTACCTAGGATGGCTAACGTTCTTATTTATTCTCCAAACTTGTGGTTCTTAAACTTGCGTCCTATACTTATTTGTTTATTGCTAAACTAAGTTACTACCCTTTCCCATTAGTTTTCGTCCATTATAGGTCCTTAGGTATATCTTATCTCACTTTAAAAATCTTAAGCTTCTTTTATCTCTTCTTAAGAATCTTAAGCCTGTGGCCTTTTACCTTTATTAAGTAATAAGCTAGCACTAGTAGTTATCTACTTACTTAGTTTCTTCTAAACGTTACTCCTATTGTCTTATAAAGCAATGGAAATTGTATCTAATAGTATTATAATACCCGTTATTAAACCTTGTTCTGTAATAGTCTTAGTCTCTACTTCTATTTTAACTTCTCTAAGGTTTGTATGCTTCTAGTAAGCTGCCTTTGTTGCCTTATTATTAGTAAATGCTTCGCCTTTGTTAAACTTATTGTCTTTAATATCCAATCTACAAGCTAGTTCGTTAGTTCCTCTAAACTTAGGTAATAATAGCTCCTACAGCTAATAGCTTACGCTATACTTAGCGTCCTTATGAATTCGGTACATATTGTTATAACAATACGCAAAACTATTAATTAAACATTCTTTTGTTCCTTATAGTGCACTATTGTCCCTCTATATATATGTGCTGTCTGCTGGTCTGGTTCCCTTTACTATATAATTACTCTAACCACCTCTGCAGTCTCTAGCAAAATAACCTTGTTTTTTATAATTTATATAAGCTCTATCTTTAAACCATTTTTCTTACTATAGAGTCCGCCTAAACGTCTTCTGCTGCTAAAATCCCTGGTTTGGCCTCTACTTCTAGGTCCTTTAATTACTTAATTCTTAACCTCTAGGTTTCTATAGTTTCTTTTCCCATCTTTAGGTTTCTTTAGTACCGCTTAGGTCTATTAGCTCTGCGCTATTCTATAGTTTTTAACTCTGTGTCTGTCGTTGCGTACTCTACGCCTTATATAACTATAGAACTCTGTCTTACCCTCTCTTAACTTGTTCCCTTTAATAGATTCTATTATTGATCTTTATTAACTAATCTATTAACTCTCTTAGAGTATCCGCATCTTCTATTAGGATAATTGCGTTCTAGACTTTAGCCTTAAGTCCCTATTTATACTGTGCTATAAGCGCCCTATTATTCCACTTAACCTATGTGGCTAGTGTTTAAAACTGTATTATATACTTAATTGCTAAAGTGCGTTATACTAAGTTCTAAAGCTTTTGTTCCGCTATAGTTATGGCTTTTAGGTTTTTAAATATCTGCGTTAGTTATTCCACAAACCTATTCTAACTGGTAAATATATACCGTACGTCCTGGTTAGTAGTTGTTATGCCATTAGCCTATACTTCTATAAGATACGGCTTAAACCACTTAAGTACTCTCCCTATTAGGAACAATCCTGTATAGGCTACTTAATCTAATAATATTGCTAACTTTGCTTCTTCCTATACTACCTTAAAGTGCATCTGCGTAAGAAATCCCTTAAGCTTTAACTTCTCCCCTAAAAATCATTTAATTAAAGGTAGCTTAATCTTTACTACTCTAATTCCATTAATGCATTCTTTAAGTATCCTACTATTGTCTTATAAGTGATTAACTATTTCCTATAACTGACCTTATATAACCACTTGAGAATCCCTATCGTCTATACTGGTATCACCTGGCCCTAAGGTTGTAGCTGCTGTTAACGCCGTTATAACTAATACTGCTCTTAGTGGCATGTTGTTTAATCTTATTTAATACTGTAACCTTGGTAGTAAATATATAACGGAACCTTATAGTAGGAACTACGGTAGGTTCTATTATTAGGCTAGGTATATAGGTAAGAACAAAACAACAACGTAATAATAACTAGTAGAGTAGTTGCCTAATAGACTAACTCTAATTATATTCTAAGATTTACTATAAGAGAGAACTATCTATAGTAGGGACTGAGGTCCTTTAAATATATAACTATACTCCTAAGAAATCCTCTCTTATACATAAGGTACGTGTTATACGTATTATATATGGCGTACACTGCGTACAACATTATATGACTCGCTTACTATTCCTCGTCATATGGTTCCACCGGATCTATTCTGGACTGTGTATGTATCAACTAACTAGCTTCCGGCGACTCTTCCCCAAGTAGTCGTAATATCGTACTTAAAGCGTCCGTAACATTATTAACAAAAAGACAAGATTATAAAATCTTTACTATAACCATAAAAGATATTAAGAAAGCACTAGAACTAAAATAGTATATTAATCCTTAACCTTTTATACCTAAAGAGTACTACAATCTAATTAACAAGTTTAAAAAACGATTTGTAGACCAACTAGCCCCGCACTAAGATAAGCACGATTTTAAGATAGAACTTGAGCCTAATATAACACCAAAGTTCGGTCCGCTATATAGTATATTATAAGAAGAACTGCTTGTGATATAATAATACCTTAATAAGTATCTGGAAAAAGGATTTATTCGCCCTAGTTAATCTCTATTCGCCTTACCCATACTATTTATTAAAAAGCTAGGAGGAGGCTTAAGATTTTATATTAATTATTAAGCTCTAAACATAATTACAATTTGAAACTAATATCCAATTCCCCTAATTTAAGAAACGCTTAACTGTTTAGTAAAGGCATAGTACTTTACAAAGCTTAATATAGTCGCTGCCTTTAATAAAATCCGTATACGTGAAGGAGATGAGAAGTACATAGCTTTTTATATACAATAGGGACTCTTTAAATACCTAGTAATGCCGTTTAGCGTAAAAAACGGTCCCGGTATATTTTAGTAATACGTTAATAATACGCTTTATAAATTCCTCAATGTATTTATTACCGCGTATATTAACGATATTTTAATCTACTCGTCCTCGCTTTCTAAACATTGGAAATATATTAGAATGGTTCTTAAACGCCTATAAGATGCGGGCTTATAATGCGATATTAAAAAATACAAGTTCCACGCGTCTAAGGTTACGTACTTAGGCTTAATTATATCCTATAACGGAATTAAAATGGACCCTAAGAAAGTCGCCGTGATTATAAACTGGGGAAGCCCTAGCAATATATAAGATATTTAAGAATTTCTAGAATTTATAAACTTCTATTGTTAATTTATTAACCACTTCTTAGAAATTGCTTAGCTATTAGTAAACCTAACAAGAAAGAACATAAAATTTAAATAGACTACTAAATATGAATAAGCTTTTAATAACCTAAAGTATCGTTTTATAACTGCTCTGATTCTCGCCCACTTTAACCCTAACCTTAAATATATTATTAAAACAGATTCGTCTGATTATGTACTAGGAGGAGTATTATCGCAATATAATAAGAACAGCGAGCTATGTCTAGTAGCCTTTCTCTCTTGGAAACTCGCCCCTGCTAAATTAAACTACGAAATATACAATAAGGAACTACTTGCAATTGTTAGATGCTTTAAACAATGGCGTTCTAAGCTTAAAGGATCGTTGTTCCTAATACGCGTATTAACGGACCATAAGAACCTGCAGTACTTTATAATTATAAAACAATTAACGTAGCGCCAAATTCGTTAGGCCGAATACCTCTTATAATTCGACTTTAAGATTATATACTAACTAGGCAAACTTAATTAGAAGCCTAACGCATTAATATAACGATTATAGGACCTACCTATAAACGCTTTAGATAAACGGATTACAAATTAATTATAGATCTTACTACCCCTTAAATATTTTAAAAAGCTATATCCTATATTCCTAGATGCGGAACTCGATAGAAATAAATTAGAAGTTAATAAATAGGAAATGGAAATTAATAAGCTAATAGAATACAAATATAAGAACGATGTATGGATAATAGATATAATAAAAGCAATTTAAATAGGTGTTGGAAACACAGGGCAAATCACCAATACTACTTAAGTAGATACAGTGATAGAAAAGGTTATTGTTCTAGATAGGGGAGGGTAAGGAACTTAAGGTTCCTTACTACGCTAGTGCCGTAACAACACGTGATGGCAACTTGCCTTACGTGACGGCAACTTACCGCATATGGCGGCAATTTGCCTTATTCCCAACACTGGCAACTCTTCTTTTTGTAGTTGCCATCTATATACACTTATAGGTTGCTACTTATACAAAGAGACAAAGCCTAAGGAGAAGAAGGAGATAAGGAAGGGTATTAGGGGTTAACGCGAATATAAAGTGACCGCTAAGGCGCTAGTAGTAAGCGAGCCAATAGCGATTTTCTATACTAGGCATAGAAAATCCTAATTGGCTACTCTTAAATTGTTATATCTTTTACTCCCTCTTAACCTATCCTTTAACTTATATATGTAGAGTATTTGTGTTAACGAACGTCTCTAGTGCCTTGTTTAGGTTTACCTTTGTTATCGCATCTACCGGGTTATCTTGGCCATTAATCTATTAAATCTTAAAGAGTTCTTAACGCTCGTAGAATTGCTAAAGTGCCATAATATTAATTATAAGACGCTTCTCCTTTGTGGTACCAAGCTTGACTAAACACTTATAGAGGGAATATAAGTCGGTGCACACGATTATAGGAATAGTAGGAAGTTTAAGCCTATCTATAATTATCTTAAGGGTAGTTCTAATTGCAATTACTATATTAACTCTACTAACCATTCTATATATCTCTAACACTAGAACGCTTCGAGTGACATACTTGCTCTTAGTTAAGCTCTAATAGATAAGATTACCGTAGATTATAAAGTCACTCTCTCCAGTAGATTTGTTTGCAATAATAATCTTATATTCTAGCTAGGAGCTAAAATCTTTATTATTTACAAACGATCTATTAATAAATACGAAGAGCTTAGCGGTAGAAAGGTTAATAGGCACATAGAGTAGTTCTTAATTAAGATGGCTTATTTGCTAGGAAAGGCGCTTATTTAGGGCAAGGACGTCCTCCTTAGTTAGTTCTTAGTGTTAAGCGGCAATAGAGAGATCAAAGGAAGCCTTAGGTTGGCAGATAAAAGCAATATAAGCTCCACAAGCGCGTTGCTCTACGTATCCTTGCTTTAGAGAATTAACGTTAATAACGTTAATCTTCCTGCCTTGACCCTTCTGGCGCAAAGCAATGGAGTCCTTATTTAGGGAGAGGATACATCTATTAAAGAGCAATAGTGTTGTTAAGTTAAGTCTTTTCTTTAGCTTTGCTATAAGTTTTGCCTTTACTAGCGCGTCCTCTTTAAGGGCTAAGAACTGGTTGTTACCTAAGATAATTGTATTATTAGTTTGCATACCAACGATTCCGAATAGAGTTCCCGTATTTGTAATAAAGAAGCAGGGATTAAACATAAAAGTAGTTATTAAAAGCTTCTCTTTATAGTACTTGCTATAAGTAGCCCACTAATAAGTTCCTGCTTCTGTAATTCCGTATAATAGCTTAAGGACAACTATAATTATATCTTTAGGATATTGGTGGCGAATTTGCTCTGGGAGATGTGCTAATATTAAGCGCTAAAGGTGCGTCTCTAATTGGGTATAGGCCTGGGTAATATCTTGCAGATAAACCGCCATTCCATTCTTTATTAAGGAGGGGGCTAGCGCAATAATAACTCGCTAACTAGCTTGTTAAATTATAGGGGATTACGTAAAGATTACCTCCTTACTATTATTATTATAGCCTTAGATAACTAGTCTTGATTTCTTAAATAAGGTATTAGTAGCTTTGCCCTTAATCTTATTAACTATTCTTAACTTAAAGATGCGAACTCTATTAAACTTAGTAGGTTTATACTTCTTAAATTTAAAGACTCCTCTTATAATAAGACCATTAATCTCCTGCTTATTAGATGCTTGGAAAGGAGCTCCTAGAGTTATAATACAACCTTCCTTTTAAAGCTATTTTGCAAGCTTAAAGTTAGCCTTCTCTTTAGCTGTTATAAAGACTATTAATAACTCGTCTCTACTCTTAATAGCGGTAATAAATTGCTCTTTAAAATTAATAAGGTGTTAGCAATTTTATAATCCCTTTAGGCAACCTCTACTGCGTCGTGGTTGCGGCATATCTACTATAATTACATTAGGATCATAGTCGCCTTCTAGAGTACGTTAATTATAGTTCTCCTCTAGGGTATCCTCTAGAGTATCCTATAAAGGCTTAGAACTGTCGTTTCTATAATAGGGCTTAATAACGGTTAAGCGGAATTAAGTAAGTCTATAGGGCATCTAAAGAGTGCAAGTCTAACTATTAATTATAATAAGTTTATATAGGCCTGACCATCCTCCCTTTTTACGCCATACGCGTACCTTAGATTGGAGTGGCAGATTAAGCGTAGTTAAGGTATTTAGGCCATTTCTTATTCCTAGTACATTATTAACCTGGCGCGTGGCGTAGAGATATCGTACCTCTTTTATTGCTTTGCGAATAGCCTCCACTTGTTGCGTAACGGATAGGGATAGTAGAGAATTGTTAGTTATTTAAGGGTAGGCGCCAAAGACTAGTAATATAGGTATAAGCCTATCTAGGCTAGCGGAATTATTAATAGCCTTAATAGCCATCTATAAGATAAGCTCTTTGCTAGCGCCCTTTAGTTCCAAAGAAATAATCTTATATACTTATTATAATGGCGTATAATATCGTTCTACTTTTCTAATACTATTGTGTGCCTTAATAGGGACTTCCTTAACCTTAATTTCCATTACCTTCGCCTATTGCCAAAACTCTATAGATAAGAAGTTCCTTTCTATATTATAAATAACTTAATTAGGGGGTCCTAGGTAGATATCAATCTAGTATAATTAAAGAGTATCCTATACATTCCTAGCTAACATATCCTTTAGGAAACGTGCGGCTTAAAAGGAGGTTAAGAGGTTAATAACTTAGAGTACTAGCTTACTGCTAAGATATATAATGTTAATAATAATATAGAAGTTAAAGTTGTAGTTATCTTTAAGGGTGAACTTAAATTGGCCAGGGGACTTCTGGTTCATTTAGCAGTAATAGTAGTACTTTATAAGATGCTTAATTACCTTAACCTTAACTTTATAGCCTACTTGCTAAAGAACCCTAAGTAATTAGTAAACGGATAGGTGGCTAAAATGACGGTGTAGTTAATATAGCTTTAACTTAGTTAAGTGGCTTTAAGTAACGCTCTTTTCTAGTTAATAAAGGAGCAACTAGGGGTGACCCTATTTGCGTATAATAGGCACCCAATTATCTCCCTAAACAAGCATATTCTTAAGGTTATTAAGTTTAACGCCTAATTTATCCATATCTCCAATGCAAAATAGAAATAGGGTGTTTGCGGGAATAATATAGAAAGTAATATACCCTAAGGGGGTTTTAACCTTAATTATACTAAAAGAGATTACAGTACCCTTGCTAAAATGAATTGTATATTAGCCTACTATTAATTAGTTAATCTAAACAGAGCTATTAAGCTGCTAAAAAGCTTAAACTTAAGGTTCTCCTACTATAGATACTCCTGCGGCTCTAGTATCTAGCATAATACTATAGAAGACGTTCGCCGAGTATCTATTATTAAAGGAGAATGTAGAACTCTCCTTTGGCTTATTAAAGATGTCTAACTTTGTAATAGCATAGAGCGTAGATTAGTTATTAAGAATAGTAACGGTTTATATACTATCTACCTTACCATACTTAATAAAGTATTAGTTAGGAGAGTAGTCCTCAATTTCTATATCTATAAGAAGCTATTTAGCCTTATTAACCTTACCCTTAAGATCTTTTTCGCCTTTATATTAAACCAGGAAGCTTTAGAAGTAGGCTATAGTAACTTCTTAGTTTTTAACGTTTTATGCGCTTTAGCGAAACTTATTATATGCCTCCTTTTATCTATTAAGGGGGTGTTTAGTTAACCAACAATTTAGCTTTTTATAAACATAGCATTTCTTCTACTAATTGTTGTAAAATAAACCTCTACAAGGACCTCCATGATTGCTTTATAGTTAATGTTAATTATACCCTCTACTGTATCCCCTACCATAACTACCATATGTTTAATTAGTCCAGTTATAATCGTGTTAGTTAGCCAGGTCAATTAAAGTAGGTTAGAGTTAGGCATTAAATTGCTATACTTCTTAAGAGCGTAGGGCGGTGCTAATAGAGGATCTTAATTAAGTATATACTCCTTTATAAGTACTTATAGGGTTAAAGAGAGCAAGGTTACATTCTTTAACACCTTAGTATGCGCTAATAACTTAATCACGTAGGCTAAAGTCCTCTTAATATAATTTAAATAAACCACGCTAAATTATTTAGAGTTAATTAAAGAGCTTTTAAAGACAATTAAGTTAAGAGGCACCTAGGTTTATAATAATAATTCTTAGAAAGGTAGTCTCTCTCCACTCTAATATATACTGCTGCTTATTCTCCTCTGTTTTAAAGTAGCATCTTATTTCATATATTATTCGGTTAAAATTGTATCCTTTTCCTACTAAACAATTATAATAGAAGGTACTAGCTCGGCCCTTAAGCATAACTAAATAAGTAATGTAGTATTAATTGGGTTCTAGTCCAACCTTCTAGCAACAGTTATAGAAGATACGTAACTTTAAATTAAGGATATTATACAGTTCTCCCCTAAACTTCTTCTCCTGTTCTAAATAGAGCTTTATAAGCTCTATAAGCATTTTTAAGGTGCCTCCAATTGGTGTTTGGCTGTATTATATTATAGGCTGCGATGGTAATATAGATCTAGTTAGCAGAGTTTAAAGGTTATTAGACTATAAAGTAAGGGGATCTTGCGCTTATTAGGGGTTGTTAATTAAGGCTATAGGTTAAGCTAGTTAATATAGGGGAGTTAAAGATAGAGGTGGAGGCAATAGATATAGAATATTAGAACTTATGCCTGGAGTAATAGAGTTAGAACGTATCTCTAGTAGTATATTACTTGGGTTCTATTATAATTTGAGCTTTTTTATAGTGCGTAGTTAGTGCTTAATCTCTTATAGAGTCTATTTATGCTCTTTCTTTATATTAATAACGTGTTCCTAAATATTATCCCTAATACTACCCCTATCTATAGGGACAAATACTCCATACTCCTAAAGGAAGTTATGGAAGTCCTATATAATATCTTTATTTATAGGAACCTATGTTTCCTTTATCCATCTAATAAAGCCCTCCTTTATATAATACTATAGCGCGGTATTATTGTATTTGCTATCTTTATAGTGTTCTATATAGTATACTAAGAATCCATTTAGGTCCTGTTGCTTGGCGGTTATAAAGTTGGTTATAGCTCTGTCCTATATCTCCAGGTTAATATCTTTCTTATACTTCTTTAGATAGGTTAACGCTATAGTAGATAGAATCGACAAGGTATTATACATTAAAGGTAGGCAGGATTTTTGGTTTTATAGGATCTTATAGGTTTGCTTATCCAAAGGTAGGCAATTTAAGATGTTGTTTAACGCGTTTCGGACATTAACTTAGGACCTTAGGTTTAGTAATACTTCTAACCTAAAGTACTTAACCAAATCTTCGTAAACGTAATTATTCTACGTAATAAATATAACTTGGTATCTCCTAGTACTTAGTGACACTTCTATTACTAGTTTTCCGTAAGTCTAAGGTAGCACAGTATTGCCGGGATCCATTCCATATGAGTATATATAGCACCCCTATATAAGACTGTCTCTTCTGTTGATAACCTAGCTGGTCTATAGTTGACTGTGTATTCAACCACTAATTAGTATTGGAAACACAGGGCAAATCACCAATACTACTTAAGTAGATATAGTAATGGAAAAGGTTGTTATTCTAGATAGGGGAGGGTAAGGAACTTAAGGTTCCTTACCACGCTAGTGCCGCAACAACACGTAATAGCAACTTGCCTCACATGACGGCAACTTGCCGCATATGGCGGCAATTTGCCTTATTCCCAACAATAGGAAAATAATAGTATAAGGATATTATACTTACTAAATACGAAATTTAAAATAATCGATTGTACTATTAATAGAAGATAGTAGTTCCAAATTCCAAACCTTTACAATTTAAGATACTTAATTTTGTATACAACTTCCCTATAGTAGGGCATCCTGGCCGTGCAAAGACCTATAAGATTGTTTAACAAGTATACTACTAGCCTATAATACACAACTATGTACGAAAATACGTTCGAGCATATAGGATGTGCGTACATGGAAAGACCTTTTATATAAAGAAGCAAGGAGTACTTTAACCGCTACTAATTCTAATGCAAAGATGGCGCGACATCTTAATTAACTTTATAGTCGACTTGCCTAGCAGTAATAGGTTTACGAATATTATAGTAGTTATTAACCGCCTTATAAAAATACAATATATAATTCCCATGGACTTAATTAATGCGATATTAGTAGCCAAATGTTTTATTAAGTATATCTTTAAGCTACACGGACTTCCTAACTTAATAATATCCAACTGTAGAAGCTAGTTTGTTTTAGACTTCTAGTAAGCTCTATATAAATAATTAAGCATTTAAATATAACTCTTAACTGCGTTTTATCTAGAGATAAATAGTTAAACCAAAATTTTAAACGCGATTATGGAATAATACCTATAAATATACTGCTCCTACCTGCAAGACGACTGGGAAAAATGGCTGCCTTTAGCTAAGTTTACTGCGAATAATACGATAAACATATTAATAGGCGTAATGCCGTTCTACGCGACCTACGGATAAAACCCTTAACTTGGATTTAAACCACGACCCAAAATTAATATAATAGGACCCATGATTAAACGGATCCAGTTAATTAACGCGCACAACTTCGCTAATTAAATAAAGCAGTTAATAGAACTATTACGAAGTAAATTAATGTACGCTTAAATAGTATAGGAATGGTATACGAACAAAGAATGAGCTCCCGTATAGGACTTTAAGGAAGGTAATATGGCTTACCTAAATATACAAAATATACGGACTTAACGGCCCTTAAAGAAACTTAATTGGAAGTTTACGGGGCTATACTAAATTAAGAAGAAACTAAGCCTATACGCCTATAAGCTTAAACTGCTAACTAAGATAAAAATACACCCAACGTTTTATATAAGCTTATTGCAACCTTTAAAAGATAATCCTATAACTTATAAAGTACCACTACCACCTCCCGTAATTGTTAATAATGGTAATGGTTCTTACTTTATTAACTTAATTAACGATATGTGATAGAAACTATAATCCAAATAATTTAAACTTCTTATTAAGTGGGAAGGATATAAAACACAAACCTAGAAAACCTATAATTAGATTAAGGCTGACGCGCCTTCCCTAGTAAAAGAATTCCATAAGGACTATCCTTTACGGCCTACTCTGGCTGGATGGATATAATATAAAGGCAAACGACTGCCACCTAACATAAATATATGAAACTCGAATTTAAAAAGAACTTAAAATAAGTTATAACGTTTGTAACGCGATTATATAACACGCAAGATATTAAGGAACTTTAACCGGCGGTTAAAGTTGTCTAATTAGTTAGATCTGCCTTGCTAAGACCACTACCTAACATAAAAATATAACACGTAATAAAAAAATTATAAATTCTTAACCAAATTAAATTATTTTAAACCTTTGGCTAAAGGGGGGGTACTGTAACGGGACTAGCCTAGTTATAGTAGGAATGTCTCGGTAAAACACTCAACAAGATAAACTTGACGCTTTAACCGAATTCTGCCGAATTCTGCCAGCTTGATCGACTTCTGCCAAGTTCTGCCAGATCAATCGAATTCTACCGAAGTCCGTCCGCGTGCGCACGTGCGCACGCATCGACCAAGACCCCTAACTATTTAATTACAAGATTCTCTGGTTATTCCCTTCTCTTCTTTACGCAACGTCTTGTTCTCTTGAAAAGCTATATACCCTTAGATTTAGATAGAATTTATATTATTCCTTCGAATCTTCCCTAAAGCCTCTTCGCGCCCTTACAAAGGGGTCCTATAAATAAAGAACATTATATTAATAATAAGCTTACTAGAAACTAAAGGCACAGAGTCTATCCTATTAGGAGATATAAACCTCTACTACCTATAGTAGGGGGGTATCTATATTACTATAAAATAATAGGTAGAGTACCTACTAAAAGCTATAGACATCTAGGGCCTTAAACTGGCCACCCCCCTAGGAGCAATTATATAGCAATAAGGCACCGCCAGAAGTATAATTAATCTTATATTTATAGACAAAGGCCTATACCAGAGACTTAAAAGGTATAACCCTAAAGAAGAATGGGCACTTACCTTAGACTATATCCCTATCTAAATACAGCTAGATCTGGATATTAAGGCGCAACTAAATAGTAAAAGATATATAATAAGGAAGCTTAAGATAGACAGTTTTCTTAATATAGTTAAACAATAACTTTAAGACCTAGAAGAAATTCACCTAATACTAAATAAGCAAGGCTTATTAGCCACCCCTAAGAAAATTAACCGAAGACTAAAAAGAATCTAGGTAGCAATTAAAAATAGGCTAAAAGAGCACTGCCCGGTCTTAAAACCGGGCCCCTATACGCAACACGCGTGGTCCGCATAATACGCGGTTCTTATTACCAGCTAATAATAAGTAAAAAGGAAATATATAAGCAGCCACAATCCTAAAGACAAGAGATAATATAAGGACATAAGAAACCAGTTAAAGAATACCCTAAAAAAAGAAGCAAGGAATAACTAAAGATGGTTTATAAACAAGTATACTTTTAACCCAAGCCTCCCCTATAATAAGGGCCTTTAGGCCATAGCAAAATGGGTAAAGAAAAAGGCAGGGCGCCTAGTAGAAGATCTATACCTACTACCCCTATAAAGAGCAGGGAAGTTATAGGCCACTAATAACAATAATAAGAAGGCAAAGATCCTTATAGAAAGGTTCTTCCCTTAACCAGCTCTAGCAGACCTTAGTAACATTATAGGTAAAACACTAGTAACTTGCCTACGGGTCAACAGCGATATAACAATAGAGGAAATGGCTAGAACCATTAGCCGCCTTTTAAATAATATAGTACTAGGACTAGATAGGATACCAAATAAGGCCTTAAAACCCTATAGTCTACTTATAGCACCTTAGCTTATAGATATAGCTAGAGTATGCTTTGCTATAGGCTACTACCTACGACTTGGAAGATCTATAATAACAGTTGTCCTACGAAAAGAAGGCAAAGCAGATTACTTAATCCCAGGAAGCTACCGCCCTATTGCCTTAAAAAACACCCTTAGCAAGATCTTAAAAAGGGTAATAGCGGACCACATAGCAGACACGGCTAAGGAATATGCCCTATTATTACAAAGTTAAATAGGGGCAAGAAAGAACCGCTTAATACTATTAGCACTTACGTTACTTGCCACCACTATCAAATCTGCATAGGTGGTGCGAAGGGACTTTATAGTATTAATACTTAGCCTAGATATTAGTAGTGCCTACAATAATATACCCTATAAGCGCCTCCTATATATCCTTAGGGCAAAGGAATTCCTAGAATAGATTATATAATTTATTTAAGAATTTATAGGCCAGAAAGAAACATTACTGGTCTTTAGTAGATACCAGAGCCCCCCCCATTATAGTTGTAATAGGAATACCATAAGAATTACCCCTCTTACCTATACTCTTTCTTTTCTTTATAAGCAACCTACTTAACTCCTTTAAAGAAGGGGCGACCTAGGGAATAGGCTTTATTAATAACACAAACCTAATTATATACAGGTTAATAGCCACAGAGAACTACAGAATACTAAAAAAAAGCCTATAATACCTATATAGAATGGGCAAGACGACATAGAGTTTAATTCTTACTAGAGAAATACCAGCTAATCTATTTTATAAGAAAACGCAACTAATCTGTAGATCTCTAGTATACAATCCATATCTAAGGCTTTGGGGGCCAACTAGTTTAAGGCCTAAGGGTATTAGGAGTATGGGTAGATAGTAAGCTCTGGTAGAGCATATATATATTATAAGCGGCCCATAAGGGCCAAGCACAGTATATTATAATATTTAGGATTATTAATTCCATATGGGGTCTATGCTTCTAGAGGTCACGCCTACTATATATAGCAGTTATCCGGCCAACCATAACATATAGATCCAGTGTTTAGGCCATAGGAGAAACTAAGAAAGGCCCCCCTAAATCACTCCTTAAGCCACTCTAAAAGGTCTAAACAGCCTACCTCTGGAGTATAACAGGCGGGTATAAGCGAACGGCCACAGCACTACTTAAGAAGGAAGCAAATATCCCCCCTTTACAATTATATATTAAAGCTGCTGTAATGCAAAGGGTATAAAAGGAGCATAACTTTAAGGTTATAAAGTATATTAAGACACGCCTAAATAAACTATAGAGGGACCTTAGGGTGCCCTATAGGAGAGCAAACCAACAACCCTAAAGTAGGGAGGATATGTTAGAGAAATAGGTAGAAAAAGCAGAAGAAGAATGGTACTATATTAGGGCCCAGGCCCATATAAAGGAGGAAGAAAGACGCGTAAGAGACTAGTAAAGATAATAGTAAGAGAGAGAAAGAAGCTAAAGTAGAGCATAAAAGAGTACTAGGAAACTATCTACCGCAATATAACACTAGCTAGACCAACACTAGAGAGGCGTATAGGAGTTAAAGATATAGAGGCTATCTTAGGCAAAAGGAACCTAAGCTATAGCATGGTTAATGCTATAGGGGGTAAATACCTAAGGGCTCCAAGAAGGCCTAATAAAGGTAGAAAATATAATAGCAATACTCTTAAGAACAGGAATAATAGGACTAAAAGATTAGCTTTACTAGGTGGGTATCCTAATAGGTAGCCTAAAATATAAATATAGCTAGCTAAGACAGACACTAGAACATATAATACTATTATACCCCTTACGCATTAACCAAGAAGTAATGCTCTTAGCAGCTAGCATAGAGAACTATAATACACTACTCTTAATATAAAAAGGTCTTAAGGCGGTTACCTAGTAGCTTATTAGCTAAAACGTACTAGACCAGTTCTAGGTTGCAAAGGAAATGGCAATAGAAGGCAAAGGGGCAAGTATTAGGCGCCCCCTAATAACTCTACAGTAGTAGAGTTAAGTTTGCGATACTAGCGCGTCCATAGGCTTATTACGGCAGTAGTGGTTCCTAAAGAGGTTAAAAAGTAAGGTAGTAGAGCACTATAGGTAACTCGTAGGCGCTAAGTAGGCGAGTCCTAAAAGGCGGGGAGATGGATCACGGGGTTTTCTTAAATAGAGTTTTCTCCCCATATATAAATAAGGAGTAGTCCGTGTAGGCCTAATAGGGATCCGAATCGGACGTTAGGCAATGAATAATTATTATTAATTAGTTAGATTTGCTTTACTAAAACTACTACCTGGCGCTAAAATACGACCTATAATAAAATTATAAATCTTAACTAAGTTAAATTATTTTAAACCTTTGGTTAAAGAGGGGGGGGGGTACTATAACGGGACTAGCCTAGTTATAGTAGGAATGTCTTAGTAAAACACTTAATAGATAAATTCTGACGCTTTAATTAAATTCTACCAAATTCTATTAAGTTAATTAAATTCTGCCAAATTCCGCCAACTTAATTAATTTCCACTAGTTTCCACCAAATTCCACTAATGTAATGGAATTTGGTCGAAACCTATTAAAATCCGCGTAGGCTTATACCTACGCGTCTACTGCCAAGACCCCAAATATTTAGTTATAAGTTTCCTATATTCCTTTCTCTTCTTTACGCAACGTCTTATACTCTACAAGAGCTATATACCCTTAGATTTAGATAGAATATATATTATTCCTTTAAATCTTCCCTAAAGCCTCTTCGCGCCCTTATATGGTTAATAAATTAACAATAGAAATTTGTAAATCCTAAAAATCCTTAAATGTTTTATATATTACTAGGGCTTTCCTAGTTTATAATTGCAGCGACTTTCTTAAGGTCTATTTTAATTCTATTATAGAATGTAATTAGGCCTAAGTATATAACCTTAGACGCGTAGAACTTGTATTTCTTAATATTGTATTATAAGCCTATGTCTTATAAGCGTTTAAGGACCATTTTAATATATTTCTAATATTTAGAAATCAAGGATAAGTAAATTAAGATATTGTTAATATACGTAGTAATAAATACATTAAGGAATTTACGAAGTGTATTGTTAATATATTACTAAAATATACTAGGACTATTTTTTACGCTAAATAGCATTACTAGGCATTTAAAGAGTCCCTATTATGTATAAAAGGCTATATACTTCTTATCTCCTTTACGTATATAGATTTTATTAAAGGCAGTAACTATATTAAGCTTTATAAAGTACTATACCTTTATTAAATAGTTAAGCGTCTTTTAAATTAGAGGAATTAGATATTAGTTTTAAATTATAATTACGTTTAGAGCTTAATAATTAATATAGAATCTTAAGCCTCCTCCTGGATTTTTAATAAATAGTATAGATAAGGCAAATAAATCCTTTTTCTAGATGCTTGTTAAGGTATTATTATATTATAAGCAGTTCTTCTTATAATATACTATATAGCGGACCAAACTTTAGTATTAGACTAGACTTAAGTTCTATTTTAAAATTATATTTCTCTTAATATGGGGCTAGTTAGCCTATAAATTATTTTTTAAACTCGTTAATTAGGTTATAGTACTCTTTAGGCACAAGAGGTTAAGGATTAGGATATTATTTTGGTTTTAGTGCTTTCTTAATATCTTATATAGTTATAGTAAAGATTTTATAATCTTATCTTTTTGCTAATAAGATAAAAGGCGCGGCCTATATTATATAAATTTTAAGAGGTTTTAATATAATATTTTCGTATTCTTTATCACAATTAGCAGTTATAGATTTATTATATTAGCTTAAGGTTTATAGTAATTTTATTTTATATTATATTAAATTTAAATAGTTATATATATATTTATAGGGCAAATAGTTTTTTAAGTAATAACTTTAGTAGTAGGTTATATGGAACTTTAGTGTTCCTTTAACCCAGCTAATTAAAGGGTTATATTATTTTAGCTATCTATATCTAAGTATAACTTTATATTGCTTTAAGGGTGTTATAAATAGGGAGATATATTTAAGGTATTTACCTATCCACATTTTTACTAGGGCGTAGTGCGTTATTTTGCTATATATTAAGGCTTTACTATTAAAGCCTTATAGGCCTTAGGGCTTATTAAGTTTCTTTAAATTTAGGTGTTAAGTTTTTGTATAGTTTGTATTAATAAAGCCCATACTAGTAGCTCTACTATCTATTAGGATTTATATCTTCTTCCATTTTTTAAGTATTTAAATTTTGCTAAGTATATTAAGGGAGTTATGCTATATATTAGCGCTAGAAGAGCCTAAATACTTATACTCTTCCACTTTTTATCCTAAGGCGCGACTTAGCCTTAAGATAATTTATTTTCTAAGTTAACTAAAGGTAAGATACTTTATAGTAACTAAATATAATTTATAGAGTAGGTATAGTTTAAAGAATAAGTATAACTTAAGGAATGGGTATAATTTAAGAATTAGGAGGAACTACGGCGGACTTTTTTAAAAGGGTAAGTTTAGCAATGCTTTTAAATATATCCTTTTTTACTATATTTAAAGCATTCTCTATTTATAGCTTAAGTTCTTTATTTATTAGTTCCTAGGAATATATAGAATTAAGCGGCATTAAGGTCTATAGGGTTATATATAGGGCTTTTAGGCTTTAAAGATGGATTATACTTTAGGGTATATACCAGTTTTATAGAATTTTAAATATAAGGTATAGTTAACTTTAGAGAATAAGTCTATTTATTATATTAAAGGTCCTTATTAATTTGTTAACATATTATAGCAAATTTAGACAGGTTTTTTGGTAGTTCCCTACCTACTAACTAGGCTTTAATTTTATCTAAAATAGCTTATTAAAGGGCAGTAACTCTAGCGGCTTTATTCTAATCTAGTTTACTAATAAGACCTAAAAATTCTAAAAAGAAGCTAGTAAAGTCTTAGTTCTATTATTATAGGGTTTTAAGTTTAGTAATAGCTATATATTCATAACTGGCGTTATTATATATTTGTTTTAGTAGAGAGATAAAGGTTTTAAAATTAATAAAGGTGCTATTATAGAAGAATGGATTTATGGTTTATATAGCGTCCTTACTTAATTAAAACATTTTATAGCTAACCTTTTGCTAGCCTTAGTAGGGTATTAATTATAGTTTATTAAGAGTTTAAGACAAAGCTTAGTTATAAAAAGATATAGGTTATTTTTGTTTCTATTAAATATTAGAAGATTAGGAAGCTTTTTAGATTTTATAGTAGGTATAGGGTTTGCTATAGGTATAGGCTAAGCTACTATTACTAGTTTAGTATTTGCATTTAATAGGCTGGGTTTAGGTTCCATTATTTTAATCTTGTTTATAGGTGTTGCTATTAGGGTCTATAATATAAGTGCCTTAATATTATGGAGTTCTTTATGGAGTGCTTCTATTAATCGCTAATGTTAGGTTTTTAGTATAGCCCGCTACTAGGCTAAGGCGTCCGTAAAGGACTATTATATTATAGTTAACTGTTCCCTAACTAGGGATATAATACTTATAATTATTAAAGGGGATTTAGGTTTGTTTGCCATTTTAATACTAGTTGTTTTAATATAATATAATACAAGGGTGCAAAGAGACTTTAGGGAAGATTTAAAGGAATAATATAAATTCTATCTAGTCTAAAGGTATATAGCTCTTGCTAAATATAAGATGTTGTATAAAGAAGAGAAAGGAATATAGGAAACTTATAACTAAATATTTAGGGTCTTAGCAGTAGACGTATAGGCATAAGCTCACGTAGATTTTAATAGGTTTTAACCAAATTCCATTATATTAGTGGAATTTAGTGGAATTTAATTAAGAGTGAAATTTGGTGAAATTTAATCTAGTTAGCGGAACTTAGCAGAATTTAATTAACTTAGCAGAATTTGGTAGAATTTAATTAAAGCGTCGGAATTTATCTGTCAAGTATTTTATTAAGACATTCCTACTATAACTGGGCTAGTCCCGTTACAGGAAGTTTCTTATAGAACGTTATAGTAAAAAAGCAAACCTTATCGGCTATATATTCCTTATAGGAATAATAAGAACACTTACTATACTAGTTTACGCATTAGCTACCTATACGTTATATATTGTTAGGACTAACTATTTAATGTTCTAGCCCGCCAGTTACCTCCTAGGAAGTAAATAAAGCTGCTATATACCCTAGCTATTGGTCGCTATTCCTTATAAGCGCTTCTAATCCAGATTTAGTTACTAAAGAGTAGGCGGATAATATGACTAATAAGTCTTTATAGAAAGAAGAGGAGGTAGTACACGTTAGGGCAGTAGGGGGTAGCTATATGCCCTTATTATCTATAGAGGTAATAGGCAATACTTTGGCTCGCTTAATGGCCTATTAAAAATTATCTAAGAGAAGCTTTCGCTTTAATAGCTAAAATAAAATATTATTAAAAAGTAAAGAATCTGTTTTAGCTTTCTATTTTCCTACTTTTCGTCCCTCTACTTATCTATAAACTTAGGTAGGTTAACCCTCTCCAATTCTTCTAGACCAACATTATAGCTAGTTGTGCGATTTATAGAATTTACTAGGTAGTTAGGCTTGGGTCTGCTCTTTCTAGCTTCTTAAACCAATTTTTTTTTTACTCTTAATTTCCTACAACACTTCTATACTTTGCCTCGCTAATTCCTATAGCTTGTTAAAGCTAACTATATCCTTAAACATACGGTCTTAATAGATCTTCTATACCTAGAAAAAGTATAGAGCAAAATACTTGGTATTAACCGGTTTATGAACGCTAGTACCTATTATATCTATAATAAAGGGACGCTTAAACAAGTTAGTTAGCCAAGGCAGCCACCCTTGCTCTAACTTAATATTAAGCTTAGATATGGAGAGAGCAAAAGGTACTTCCTAGAAGAATCCCAGTCTATTAAATAAAAGGATATCCTCTTTAGTTATACCCTGCCAATTAATCTTATTAATAATATAAAATATCGGCTTAATATTAAAGCAATAGACCTAGTCCTTATTCTCTAGGCATCTAATATAGAAGGATGTCCACTATAACTTCCCTATACCTAGTTCTTGTTTATCTATTAGATTGTAGCAACTACCTATAACAGTAAAGTTAACAGTGTCTCCTAGTCCCTAAATATAGTCTTTTTTTAACTTAATAAATCCATTATTTCTAGAGAATAAGTAGTAAGGATTATCTCGTCCCTTTAGTATAAGACCTTCCTACCGTTATATAATAGCTTAAGCAAATACGTCCTAAAGCTGTTTAAGGGAACGATAAAATAAGAATTTAATATTTTAATAATTTCTAATATTGGCTTAACCAGGGATATAGTAGACTAGTAAGTAGAGTTATTAATAATATGTGTTATAAGTTTCTATAATATAGATGGTATTATCCTATAAGAGTAGATTATAAAATATAATTAAAATATGCTTATTAAGATCTATAGGTAGGTCTTTGCAAGTTCTAAGAAAGCGGCCTAATTGTTATATATAATTGCGGATCTTATAGAAGGGTTTAATCTACTTATCCAAACTATTCTAGACTAATAGCTCTCCCTCTAAGATATATTGCTTCTTAATCTTACACTCTACTAACTTAAGCCTTAGGTAATTCTGTAATACGCTATATAGGCCTATTTAATTATTGGTTAAGTCCCTTCTACTTTTAAAGAAGATTTTAATATAATTCCTTCCCTTACTTAGGTCGATGTGCACTTAATAATACTTGCCATTATACTTCCGCTTAATACTTAAACGTCTACCCATTACTAATTAACAGCAATGTTTAATGCTTCTTACCTTATTATACGCTAGTTATATAATTATAACTCTAATTTAGGGTGTTAACCTATATATAGTAACTTCTCTAAGTAGGGATTTAAGAGCTATTATTAGCTAGGCAGGTATTTATTAGATTAGGGTTCTAGACAAAATCCTTACAGTAGCTTTAAAAGAATTTTAAAAGCCTAGGATATTAGGTAAAAGGAAATAGAACTTTTACATCACTAACGTCTCCAGAATTTATACTAGACTATAATTTTTTAAGATTATATGGACCATCTACTTGGCTTTAGAGCTATATGATCTTTAAAATATTCTCGATAACATATTATAAATCTAGCTCAGCTCCGCGTATTTTGCCTTTATTTTTTGCCTTAGCTTAATAAATAAGATAGGTAACGTGGCTATAACCTAGTCTAGAGTCTCATTAAGCTCTTTAAGAGTTATATTTAAACTATGCCTAGTTTCCGCATCCGTTACAAACATTATGCGCTTAGTATAGGACGCAAAGTTAGCACCATCTCTAGTCCTCCAATTTTGTAATTGCTTTAAATATATCGCACCGAGTCCCTAGGCTTATTTAATGATTAATTTAAGGCGCTTTTCTTATAGATTAAAGACGCGGTCTGCTCTATACTCTAAAAACAGATATAATAAGAAGGTAATAGCTCCTAGCCCTTCTTGCGGAATGATTTGGTTATACTTATTAAAACTAGAAAATAACTATTTCAGTTCTAGAACTTAGGGTATTAGGCATTTTTAATAATTTTCTAGCGCGGTTTTAGTATAGCTTATTAAGGAGGTTATATAGAATACTAAAGTTAAAGGGTATATTAATAGCAAGTTATTATTAAGAGAAATCTAGCCTTTATAGGAGTAGTAAATAGATAAGTAGAAGGTGTTAATAGAAAGAGAGATATGTCTATTTAAAAGGGTGTTATACTATAGGAGCAAAGCTAGCTAGGATTAGATTTTGGGTAAGCGCTTATATCTAGTTCTATTATAAATTTATAAGGTGCTATAGCTAGAGTAAGGCTAGGAATAATTAAAGATAACTATTTATATAAGCAAGCCATTTTCTATTTAGGCTTATAGTTAGCTTTAATTAGAAATTAAAATAGCTAAGTATAAGCTATGTTAGGCCTTAAGTGTAATCTAACGCATAGTACTATATCCTAATTACTCTTAGAGGCCACTTAGACGTATTTACTACCCTTAAAGTATAAGGTAGTAAGACTCTAACGTCTCTAAAACGCATATAAGGCTTAGCTACCTAGGTTACATAATATAGAACCCCTAAGATACTTAGTAGTCCTTTAGGCAATAAGGAAATACATATAGTATAGATTTATACCTATTTAGGCCCAGTATTAGTAAAGCCGGATATTGTTACGGTACCGGCACATTGCCGCAGATTGCCGCAGATTGCCGTTACGTGATAGCAAAGTGCCGTTACGTGATAGCAAAGTGCCGTTACGTGATAGCAAAGTGCCGTTACGTGATAGCAAAGTGCCGTTACGTGACCAGAGAATTGTACATAGCTTTAAGTGGTGCTTCCGTTCTTCCCCTTTCCTTTCTCTAGCTTTGGATCCTTGTTTATAGACTACTAATTATATAGGCTTGCGCGTCCCTCTTGCCGTACTCATGCCTCAATTAACTAAGTCGCTAATATTATCCAAAGCTCGTCTCTTCTTTCTTCCTAAGAAGGAACTTAAATATATCTATAGACCAAGAACAGAACAGGAATACAAAACAGGACCTTAAGAACATTACCAGAACTAAAAGAACATAAATAGAACGCGAAGCCTAAGAATAGGACACATATAGACTAGAACCCCCTAGAAAATAAACAAACTCTGGAAATTACCTAATATCCTTACCACTATGCTAAGAAATATAGCAGCTAGTAAAGCCGCTATAGGACTCGCAAATACCTCTAATTGTGAAATAGTTGCCATCTTAACCCCCTAGGAAGAGCTTACAGCAGCTAATGCCGAAATTAAATAGCTTTAAGAGCTGCTTGAAACCAGAGACACCCCTATACCTAGTAATGGGTTATTGGACACCTAGAGACTTGCTATAGTCCTTAAGGCCCTAGCCTAATATACAGCATTGGCATTGTCGCGGTCCGTAAAGGTTATAGACCCCCTATTGCTTACAGACGGAACTGACCCTATATTTAATAATTGGAAGCTTTAACTATAAGATAAGCTCAAAGTTAATATGGACTACTTCCCTACTACCCGAGCCAAAATAGCTTATGTCTTTAGCCATACTGGTGGGGACGTATAGACGCATCTACGTCTGTGATATGCCTAGGACTTAGTAGACCCCTTCCTTTTTAAAGAAGAGATAATTAATTACCTATCTTCTATTTATAAGGACCCCTTTAAGTACAGAATGCCTATCTTAATTATAAAAGCCTAAATATAAAAATAACAGAGACCTTCTTGGTCTTCCAGACCCGCTTTCTACACCTAGCCGGACAGGCTTAAATCCCCTAGGAAGATCTAATGCTAGACCTCTTTAATAAGCTTACCCTAGACCTACAGCGCGCTATACTGCTAGTTTATACCACTATATAGACACTAAAGGAACTTATAGACTAATACCTAGCTATTAACTAGGGCCTCTGCTGAATTAAGGTATATACTAAGCGGTATAAGACTAGAAGCTCTGCTAACTAGAATATAAGTACTATAAGAACGGGCTATAGCGCCCTAGTAAGATCTGCATCCCCTACAGCACTAGCCATATAGCCCGCCACTAATTTAGCAACTAGCTGTGCAGCTAGTCCTACCATAGGTCTAGTAAATACTTAGCCTATATACAGTAACCCCTATATATAGGCCCTTAGTGATTAGGGAGCTTGCTTCTTTTACGGCCAGAAGGGCTATATTATAAAGGATTGCCTAATAAACGCAAAAGTAGGCGAGGTTCTGTTAATCTAGGAGGATAGCATATAGTTAAAAAAAGAGGAACCCTAGAGGAAGACTCCTCTCTAGGGTTAAAAAGGATTAATATATTATATATTAATCTAGGTTAGCTAGTTAGTGGAAGAAGCTGCACTATCCCTTATACTTTATTCCGTAATAGATATTAAGTTTTAACCTCTGCTTTAGCTAACTCTAAAGTAAATGCCTTTGCCTTAATAGACACCTAGTATACCGTAAAGCTGGCTGACTTTTTAAATGTATCTATTAAAGAACTGCCTCAACTAATTCCTATTCGCGGGTATAACGGATAGATAGGGCCACCTATTATAACTATCTTGCAGATTTACCTCCGTGTTAACGGACGAAGGCAGTATAATATCCCCTTACTTATTACGGACCTGGGAAGCCATAATATAATTTTAGAAAGAAAATAGCTAGCCTATTTAGGCTTATAGCTTAATATATAGAGTAGACGGCTTATCTGGCCCAAAACCCTACCCCTAACCCCTTCCTTTATAAAAGAAATTAGTATTATAATGGAGAACCTTATGCGGCTATAGGTAGACACCGTTTACTAGGCCGATGCTATACGTAGGGACTAGGCCTTTAAGAAAGATATACAGCTTAATCTGCAACAGGTCTATATACTACGCCGCCCCTAGACTACTAACGCTGTGCTGCTAATACTAGGGACCTAGAAAGCTAGTAATAAGCTAGAGAGACTAGGCCTTATATAGCCCTAAAGAATAGCAGGGAATATTAGACGCTATATTAAATAAATAGACTAGAAAAATAACTTATAGAAGATAGAATAGGAGCTAAGGAGGGCTGTAAGCCCTTAACTGTAAAATATAGTTTATAAAACACCTATAAAGAAACCTATAAACCTCCTACTAGTTAATATCTGCTGTATTGGCGCTATAGGGTTCTACTGGAACTTAAAATAGCCTAATACTATTACCTTTATAACTAGCTTATATAAAATTAACTAGATAATTAAAGACAAGGAAGCCCTAGCCTGTAACCAGCTTAGTGGGAAAAGTAAGCTTATAGATAAGGAGCTGGTAGAATAGAAACTACTTTACCAATACTGGGAATTCAAGGACGTATTCTTTAAGGCAGTATTTAATATACTCCCGCCTTACCAACTATATGACTATAAGATTAAGATTGAGCCTAATAAAGAAAACACCCTTAGCTATAGCCCCCTTTGCTAGCAATCTACTAATAAGCTATAGGCTACTAAGTAGTACCTTATTAATAACCTTAATAAGGGCTTTATTAAGCCTAGCCAAGTCCCCTTTGCCTTACCTATTCTCTTTATAAAAAAGCTAAACAGTGAACTCTATTTCTGCATTAACTACTATAAACTAAACTATATAACCCGCAAAGACTAATATCCGCTGCCCTTACTTAAAGAAACACTGGCCCATATAAGTAAGGCTAAGATTTTTACAAAGCTTAATATCCGCTAGGCCTTTTCCTAAATTAGGATGGACCCTAAATCTAAGGATCTTACTATATTTTAGACCCGCTACGGATTATATAAATATAAAGTACTACCTTTTAGACTAACTAACGGACTGGCTATATACCAACGGTATATAAATAACGTACTCTTTAACTACCTTAATGACTTCTACACAGCCTACCTAGATAATATTATAATTTACTCTAAAAATAAACTAGAATATAAGGAGTATGTCTATAAAGTCCTATAATAGCTTCGCGAAGCTGGTCTCTAGGCCAATATTAGGAAGTTAGAATTTAGTGTTAAGCGCACTGGGTACCTAGGGTTTATTATTAGTATAGATAAAATTAAGGCAGACCTAGAAAAAATAGCCGTAATTAATTAATGGGAACCCCTAAGGACTGTAAAGGGGGTATAGTTATTCCTAGGTTTCTGTAACTTCTACTAATGCTTTATTAAAGACTATAGTAGGATTACTTGGCCCCTTAACCGCCTTACTAGAAAGAACTAACCTTTTTATTTTAATAATATATATAAAAAGGCCTTTAACGAACTTAAAAAGCGGCTAGTCTCTGCTCTAATACTGGCCTATTTTTACCTAGAACGGCCCTTAATACTAGAAACGGATGCTTTAGATGGTGTAATGGCTGCCATCTATTCCTAGAAATAGCCAGATGGAGAATGGCACTGTATTATATACTATTTAAAGACTATAATAGATACAGAGCTAAATTACCATATCTATAACAAAGAGATGCTGGCTATTATCTCTAGCCTTTAGCACTGGCGTGTATAGCTAGAGGGGACCCCCAAACCTATTTGGGTAGTCTTAGATTATAAGGCCTTAAAATACTTTATAATAACTAAAGCCCTTATAGCCCAGTAGACACGCTAGGCGGATATCCTATCTTAGTTCCACTTTCTAATTATATATAGGCTAGGTATAACTAACTGTGCAGATGCCCTTATAAGGTATAAACAGGACACAGATAATTAGACAGCTGTAAAGATCTTATTATAGACTTAGACGCTACTACAAGCGGAGTACCTTAACCCCTAGATATAGGCAGAACTAAATATAGACTTTTTAGACACTAAGATATGTCCTATTAACTCCACGGAACTTAACCTTATTAATAAACTGCTGTAGGCAAACTGTACAGCCCCCTCTCTATAGGAGTACCGTGAAAAGATAAAGAATGTTAACAGCCTATGGTCCCTTGAAAATGGATTACTTAAGCACTAGGTACGGCTAGTAGTAGTAAAAGAATAAAACTTATGGACTTGGCCTATTGCTGAAGCGCATACTTAGATCTCTATGGCCTACCCTAGAAAAAATAAGACCTGTAAGATTATTGGCGACCGTTATTACTGGCCTGGAATGGTTATAGATATTAATTGCTATGTATGGAACTGTAATGACTGCTATAGGTCTATAATTCTACGAGATAAGACCCTAGGACTGTTAAAACCACTCCTAATACTAGAGCGCCCCTAGTAGCATATCTCTATAGATTTCTATAAGCTACCTATAGACCGTAATGGATACGATATAGCTATAGTTATAGTTAACTGCTTTAGCAAGCACCCGTTCTTAATCCCTTGTTATAAGAATATTAATGCTAAAGAGGCGGCCTAACTGTATATCTACTATATCTACCAAATTTATGGACTGCTAGATACTATTGTATCCAATTATAGGCCGCAATTTATATTAGCTTTCTGGAATAAGTTTACCTAGATCTTAGGCATTAAGCTAAAGCTTTCTATAATATACTACCTGTCACGGAGTGAGTACAAGCGACAATAATATATAGCAAAGTAGATATTATTAAGCTACGTACATAAACTGTGTGATGAAGTCAAGACGTTGCGTAAGGAGAGAAGGTAAGGAAACGGGAAGAAAGGGTATATATCGTTAGTTTGGTTGCTTGGTCGACACGTGCACGGAGCAGAATAGGATTCGAGGAGCGGTCCTAGCAGAACTTGGCAGGATTTGGTGGACTTGGCAGAATATAGCAGAATGCGGCAGATTGCCGTCACATTGCCGTAGATTGCCGGCAGATTGCCGTCTCGCGGTCGGTCTCTTCTTGCTAAGTCGGTGGAAATAGGTGGATGTGTGTGGTGCTTACGTTCTTCCCCTTTCCTTTCTCTAGCTTTGGATCCTTGTTTATAGACTACCAATTGTATAGGCTTGCGCGTCCCTCTTACCGTGCTCGTGCCTTAATTGACTGAGTCGCTAACAGATATAGACGGAGGCATTATTGCGTATTTATATAATTTAGAGTTAAGGTTTAGCTCTCTATATAATTAGCTAGTAGTAAAGAAGAGGGAGGAAGATAGGTAAGAGAAGGTACTCGGATTATGGATTAATTAAGCTCTAAATTAGAGTATAATATAAACCGGAAAGTATTGCCTTGGCGCTAAAATTAACACATATCCTTCTTAAGCTCTATGCCTGCGGTTCTTATTAAATATTTAAGATAGATAGAAAAAGCAGTTAAAAGCAGCGGTTGCATGGTAGAGGGTTTACTATACCTCCTATATAATTATAGTAGAAAAGTTTAATAAATTCTTAATTAACTTAGCTTTAGAATTAGAGAGCGGTATTTAGTCTACTATATTACATAGCATTATTATTTAATATATCGTATTAGAGCAGATTTGCTATAACTAAAAGAGTTCTATTTTAGCGCTATATATTATAACCCTAAATTTATTACTCTAGTAGGCTAAACTTAAATTCTTAGAAAGCTAATTTTAGGATTGCCCTAAAGCTTCCAATAGCTAAAAGGGGTAAACTATATAAGTAAAGAGATTAACTAGAACAATATATATAACATATATAAGTATAAAGGGATTTTATAGAAGTTTGGATATATATTTAATTACCTACTATCCTTACTTAGATAGCTTTTACTCTTAATAGTAAATCTTACATCGGCAAAATATGGTACCCTTTCAATGGCCTCAATGGTTGGTGGTTGACGCAATTGGCGCGCAGTTGAGGTCATTTGGCAATTCGACCGACTAGCCTATGTTGTGTTTTTTTGACACGCAGCCTGCGCGCAACCTGCCAGTAATCTACGCATTTGGCAACTATAATTATATTTACCTCTTTTATACTAATAATATATTTTAAATAAATAAAAGCTACTTTAAAGCTATTTATAAGGCTAGCAAAATAAATAATATTATTTTAGATAATTTAATATAATATAGCGATAGTTCTCTTCTACCTATTTACTTATTGACTTACCTACCTGCCTACATCGCCTACCTGTCTGCATTGCCTACCTGTCTGCATCACCTACCTATCTGTATTGCCTACCTATTTGCATCTGCCTACCTGTCTATATCTGCCTACCCGTTAGCATCTGTCTACCTGTCTGCATCTGCTTGCCTATCTATATCTGCTTACCTGTCTGCATTGCCTACCTATCTGCATTGCCTACCTGTCTGCATTGCCTACCTGTCTGCATCGCCTACCTATTTGCATCTGCCTACCTATCTATATCTGCCTACCCGTCAGCATCTGCCTACCTATCTGCATCTGCTTACCTGTCTGTATCTGCCTACCCGTCAGAATCTCCCTATTTGTGCCTACCTGTCTGTGCTACCTTAATTCGATCAATCGATCAAATCGTTTATAGTGCTCGCTGGCTAGTCGTTATCGTCTGGCTCTGGCGACGGTCGTCTGGTTCTAGCGACGGTCGTCTAGCTCTGGCGACAGTCGTCTAGTTCTGGCGACGGTCATCTAGTTCTAGTAACGGTCGTCTAGTTCTGGCGACGGTCATCTAGTTCTAGCGATAGTCATCTAGTTCTAGCAACGGTCCTCTGCTAGCTGCCGTTCTAGTGCCTCCCTAGGTAGGGAGGATATAAGGAAGGAAAGAAGGGTAAAAAATAAGGCGGCTACATAGGC
>Ga0307507_10002681_pt1 | contig 36616 bp, 13 predicted proteins | sample 7_EM_MG_FD_207223 | JGI IMG/M metagenome (GOLD analysis project Ga0307507, IMG submission 207223) | Populus trichocarpa ectomycorrhiza microbial communities from riparian zone in the Pacific Northwest, United States - 7_EM | ecosystem: Host-associated > Plants > Roots > Unclassified | place...
TAGCCAGTGAACGAGAATTCCAAGACGAGGACTGGAAGAAGGTCGAGGAAAGGACACGTCTATATACATGATGCCAAGGCTCGGCTCGGCCGAGCCCCTGACTAGGGTCTGTAACAGTGCCGTAACATATCGTGGGTGAATGCCTGCATACGCGCCTTTGGGTAGAGCTTTAAAAAATATTCCTTATTAACGCCTAAGTGGCCATATTAACAGAAGTTATCTACTTGTTTCTTGTAGTAGTGAGAAAGTGGCCCAAAACAACCCATATCTAGTAGTTAAAGCTTGTAAGTTAAATAAGGTGGTAGGGCTACCAGGACAATCTTATGTGTAAGCGCATACTTAACGAATTGCCAGGTAAGGTGGCTTGAATAATTATCTATTAAAAGCAGGCGATATTGCTGTATTTTACTGTTGGAATCTTCCACAAGGTGTCTTATATGTTTATTATAATGTTTAATATAATGTAGACCTAAGGAGTTGTCCGTCCACCCACTAGAGGAGGTAGCGTATGTGTATCCGCGAAGGCCCTTATTTTGCTTACTAATTTGATACTATCCTTTTAGGTAGGTTTGCGCCTTCTAAATTAAGAAGGTAGGTAGTAGAGAGCCGTTGGCGCAAATTGTTTTAATAATAGATACTAACTTATAAGAGCCTGGCTATATAACTATCTAATTTTTTGACCTCTCCCTACACGTCTTGCCCGATATGATTACCTAGGCCACTACTATAAGGCCTAGCATTACCCCCTTCTCGTTAAAGTTGCTAATAAATTTTGAATGCTTAACTTAATATTGCTTATAAATAGTATGGAAGAACGTAAACCAATTATATATAACTACTAGATTATTATTCTAAGCTCTCTAGCAATTAAGCTAATAACTTAATATAGTACTAAAACCGTGGCGTTAAACAAATCTCTGCCTCTAATACTTGCCTATGGTTTGGCCATTTCCTAAAAGGGAACAAGCCATTTCTAAGAGCATATTAACCCTTAACGGAAGGCCCTAGGATTAACATTTATAGATCCATTTAATAATTTGCTGTTCTTATAAAGGATATAATAAACCTGGGTAAGCTTCGTGTTATAAGAGACGGCCAGCAAGACAATGTCCAACGGTAGATCTAGGTGCTCTGTGGGCGCTAGAAGCCTTGCGAATTGATGGCTCAACACCAGAAGAAAGATCTTGTATAACATTTTATATGGTAGTCTCGGCTTCGCGAGAGGGTAAGGATTGATTTGGCATCGTGTAATATGCTGAGGCTTTTTGATTTTAGTGTAATTTGCTATGAAATAAAAAATGGTAGGAATATTCTTGTGTGGCTCGCTTCCTGGGGTGGCTCGCTTCCTGGGGTGGCTCGCTTCCTGGTCAGCTACGTTAGTTGATCACCGAACCGTGAAGAACACCGAACCGTGAACGCATACAAAGTCATCACCAAATATTCAACACTCTCTCTCTACATCAACGCCATGCCTTTAAAACACTTTAATACTGCTCAAGAAAGGGAAGGGAGGCTCCTTTTAGCTATTGACGCGTTACAAAAGGGCCAAATCCCCAATGCCTACTAGACATTTACGGTTCGGTGATCTTCACGGTTCGGTGATCAACTACGTTAGTACACGGTTCGGATTTTTGTTAGTCCCGCGCGGGGTATTTGGGCCTATATATACCTACTTTAAGCCAAATTATCTCAACTTCTATAGCTCCCTAAGCTATTCCTAATGGCCAGAATTACCAAATTAAACCTGGCGAAGAAGACTACGTTGCCCAATTTGCCCGATTCCAATTTGTTATTTCGTTGTCGCGCCCGACGCCCCTAAGTTGTAGCAGCCGCACCTCTCCCACGACCACCGCCGCCCTCTTCCTACCGCAGCCAGAGTACCCAAACTAATGAGCCAGCTTTAAATAACAATTGAGGACTATAAGTCTTTTATTCAGAACGCGAAAGAGTTAATTTAATATTAGAATAGCTGCATAAGCACTGCTAGAGCTTTGCAACTTTTATTAAGCATTATATAACCGCTTCCAGCCCTTCTAATTACGATACGCTAGAGTAACGTATAAATAGGCTATAGAAGGCAATATTTAAAGAGCCAGAGGTTAAGGAACGGCTTATAGTGTATGGTAATCGCTAGCTAAAAAGGCTCTATTAAGAACCTCTATATAAGCAGATAGAGTAAGAGTTAGAGGATCTTATGCGCCTAAGAGAAGAGAACGGAGTTATTATTCCTAGTAGGCTTGGACAATTTAACGTTAAAGAACTAGTTAAAAAGCTTAAGCTTAATATAATTACTGCTAATGTACAGCGCCTAGCTCTAACGCTATAGAGCTTCCTTATGGCTTTAGTTTAGTAAAGGCTATATGCCAATTCTCGCAATATCACGCCTTACTATAATAAGCTCTTTATAGTATACGCAATCCTAGCAAATATATAAGCCCCTTAAGCTAGCTTCTAGTTCCATACTGCTTTAGGGGTTTATTTATATAATACAGGCGTTAAGTAAAGGTGTATTACACTTCTTTATAAGTTGGGAGTTATAATATTATATACTGGCCTTGCTAAAATATAAAAGGAGCTAGAGGAAGTTGGTAGGGTATATACTTCTATACTTAAGGGTTTAGATAAGATGCCTCCATTACTGCGGGCGGAGGGTATAGTTAAGGTATCTTAACTATAAATTGCGTACTTAAGGCGCCTTGGTTATTGCTAGTATAATAAATAGTAACTTTCTTATAGCGTATAATTAAGGTAATTACTTTAAAGAACTGAAACTAGCTAACGGTTATATATAATAACTTTAACTAAAATAAAAGGGTTTAATATAAGACTATATTAAACACCAATAAGCACCTCTCTGCTACTACTTCTAAGCTTATACTTAACCCTAAGTTTCTATATAACGGTCTTTATACTTTTATACTTAAACCTACAGAACAGCTTACTTATAGTGTAATCTTTAATTATTCTGGAAACTAGGCAGACAGCTATATAGAACAATACCAGGTATATTAAATTGCTAAGGCCATTGCGTATATAATACCAAAAGTTAAAGAGCTTGATATTACCGCAGACTTCTAGCCTAGTATGCCTATTATAGATCGTCTCCTTCTATAAAAGCTACGCCACTTTATATTAGGTCTAATTTTAGAGAATAAGGGCACTCTAGAGGGTATATATGGTGTTCTTAGGAATATATTTAGTGGTAATAACGGTGAATGCGGGTTTTAAGAGGGCTAGCTAGGGTATAAGGATAGATCCTTTAATAATGGTAAACTAGTCTTAATTAATAGCGATTAGAAGACTATAGGCCTCCTCTAATCTATATAGCAAGAGCGCTATCTTAAAAAGCGTCACTATAAATAGCTAAAATAGGTTCTTCCTATAACTAGATTGTTCCATTGGCGAACTAATTATATAGATATAATATATAACATTTACCACGGACCATCTAACTGCTTTAAATTGTTGGATTATAGTAAGGTCCACCTTGGCGCGTATTAGGGTTATAAAACGCCGTTCTATTATAAAAAGGAGGTCGTAATTAAGTCCTTTAATATCCAAATTACTGCCTACTTTCTTAATCTTTTTCCTTAAAATATTAGGGACTAGGGTAATAAGGGGATTTATAATTAGATTACCGGACAAGATATTAGAAGAGGTAATAAAATGGCAGTAGTAAGAGTAAGATTCCTTATTACCTTACAACGCATTTAAGAGAAGTTCTTCTTGCCAAGCTAACGGTTTTGTGGTAATAAACCAGTTAATAAGGTATTCTAAAACCATATTTGATTTATATAAGATATAGAGGTCTACCTTATATTAAAGTTTACTATTAAGCACGCTAATATTAGGCTTATTAAATAGGTGATTATTTACTACTATCTTCTCTTTACCGGCACTACAAAGAGTTAATATATATAGTTGGCTTTATACCTTACTAGATTACTTATAACTAAAGCCGCGGATTAAGTCCTCTAAAGATTATTGCTTGCTAATATATTAGTCAATTATAAAAGCCAGTAAAATAGTTGGTTTAAGATAGATTAACTTAATAAACATTATAATCTTATTCTTAAGCTTCTTCTTTAAGGCCAATAGCGAACTAGCTTAAATATAACTAAGTTATTTACTCAAGTATTACTTACCACTAGTTACTGCCTAAATCTGCGGTATGCTATAAAGGACGTGTTTAGCTAGTTTAATAGCATATATTACACACTAGCTAACACAGCTACTAATATATATTATCTTATGCTTAAGCTGTTAACTACTATTATAAGGCGGCCTAGTGGATAAAAGAGTCACCTTAGCTATAAGGATATTGTTAATATTAGAACTTAGAGGCTCTTTAGGGGTTTAAAGGAAGAATAACCTACAAAGCTACCTTCTAAATTAACCTTATTATAATTAGAACCTTCTAAAGCTAGAAAGTAAAGAATCCTAAAGCAACTAGCTTACTATAACTTGCTTATTAATGGCTTTAATGCAAAGCTATAAGGGCGTATTACTGTAGTAGAAGGTCTTGATAATATTAACGCAGATAAGCCTAAGACAATACTAATTAATACCTTACTTAATAGAGCTGCACTTAATACCTAATTTTATAGACTTTCTATCTAGTCCTAGTATTCTATTTAATTAGTAAGTTAACTATCTGCTTATAAGGTATAACACTAATTAATATATAACTATTTAGGTACTTATTTCTATATAATAAATAGTCTATACAGCAAGCCGGCCCCCGCGGCTTATGCCTATTAAAATATATAGGGTAGTAGATTGTTGCCTAGTAGTAGGGCAAGAGCTAGCAATAACTAAGCTAGAGTATTTAATAGAAGCAAGTATAAACGCTTTAACTAGGGGACACTTGATTTTTTAGGTAGGGAAGGGGGACTTACTCTACATCCTATAAAAAGTAAAAATGGGCTAAACTCTAGTAGAGTATAAGGTAATATTAGCTGTTAAAAAAGGTGTTTTCTATAAAGAATTAGCTAGGGTTCTTATCTATAAAGCCCTTCTACCCTCTTGCTTAAGTAACCTAATTGTTACTACTTACTTAAGAATTCCTTTAAGCTTCTAAAAGACAAACAGCTAGTTTCCTACCGCACTAGTATAGCGCCATACTACTCCGTTAGTATAAGGATTATATAAGCTAAGCCTAATTAAATCCATTTAAGGAAAGAAGCGAGAGAGGAAGCCTTTATAACTGGTAATTAACCAAGATCATGTTATAGTTATAGTTAATTCTACCTATCCTTTATATACGTTCCTCCCTTCTAATTATATTATAATCTTATTATATCTTAAGGATTGTAGCTCTACTAAAAGACAGTCTTCTATAAATATCCTTCTATAGGTAAGCCGTTACTTAGGATACCCATTACTATAAGTAGTAACTCTTTCTCTTTCTTCTCTTTATCTCCATAACGAATATATAAAGTAACTACAAGTAAGGCTTATCTAAGGAACACTTAATACTATAATGGCTAGTACTCTTAGAGACTGAGAGTTTTTTACTACACTCCTACCTTACCTCACTGCTATAAGCAATTAGGAAAAGAGTTTACTTCTTTAAAACTAGTTCTAAATCCTTAGTCTTAACAACTGCTCTTATAAAGAATAACTTTATACATGGTCTTCTTCCTTTTATCCTTGTTACTAGTAACTATCTCTTATAAGTATTTTACATTTTTATTTCCTTTTAAGCTAAGAGAAGAGCTACTTTACTTTAAGAAACCTTGGTTAAGTATATTAGAGGTTAAAGTTAAGCGCTATTTAATTCTTATTTACTCTTTTGGAATTTTTAATACTAACGTTATTGTTATAGAAAGGTCTTAGTAAGGAAAATCTAACTAATTAGACAACTTCGACCGGCGGTTGAAGTTCCTTAACATCTTAACATTTTACGTAACCGTCCTTTTTAATTTACTTTTTTTTTAGAAAATACTATAAGGCTTTTATTTAATTTCTTATTATCTTATTTTATTTAGTTATACGCGCCTATTTACTTTTCTCTTATATTAAAAAGACACTGCTATAACTCTTGTCTTAAAATACCACCTATACGTCCGTTACGCACACGAAATATTACTATAAAAATGTCTGGAATTATAGGACTCCGCTTAAAAGGAAAGGCGTAAATAATTAAGGTTATCCTTAGGGCCGCCTAAAGCCACCTAGTTAATTAGCGCGTGAATATCTATTATGGTTTAATATAGGCTATTATAAACCAGGAGTATAATATAGTTAAGGCTATAGAAATGCGATGGTTAAGATTAAGAAAGATAATAAGCTTAAGAGAGATTTAGGAAATAAAGATTTAGGAAATACCTTTACGGATATTAGAAAGCTCTCTAAAATTACCTATAAGATTAATAAGATCAAGGCGGTACAAAATATAATTAAAGAGTAGGGAGAGGAACTTTTAGAAGGTCCCTATAAGCTCTTCTATACGTATTACGTACTAAAAAGTATCTATATCTTTATTAATTAGGCAAAAAGAAGTTAGATCTTTAGGAAGGATGCGTTAGAAATAATTAATAATACAATACTAAGCCACCTAAAACTCTTAAAGGCTAGGATCTTAAGGACCCTATGCCTAATACCCTTAGACTTTCTCACCGCCTATAAATTTGGATTAGTAGTTAATAAGGAGTTAATTAAGAAACGGAAGCTCATTTATTATCTAAGCTAGGGCTATAAGCTTTTAGTATTAGCCTTAACTATTAAAACTAAAGAGGAATCTGCATTAGAGTTAGTTACTTAGGCACCTCTACTTTTAAGGTTAAAAGCTTAAACGCAAGAATGCTGCGTAGCTCGTTTTTATTTAGAGGCAAGGTACCTAAAGCGTAAGGAGAAGACTCTAAATCTAATAAATCTACGTCTTTAGAGGATAACCTTGTCGCTAGCTCCCCGCAGAAATGTAGGGCTAAAAAAGCTTCTAAGAAATTCCTAAGAAAGAAGCTAAAGATAGGACCTACGGAACCTCTAGCTTCTAGTAGAGCTAATAGGCAGAAGAGAAAAGCAGTAATAATTACTAAAGCTAATAGAGAGGTGAAACTAATAGAGAGGTAATTATTAGGAAAGAACGGCCGAAGTGGAAAATAAAATGCTCGTATTATTCTAAAACGCCAACTAAATTGATTAAGGCCCTTAATTTTAAGAAAGAGCTAGAAGATGGTATCCTTTCTATCTTATACTAATTCGTTATAGCCTAGCAGGGAAATAGAATAGAAGTTCGCGTGGATATATCTTTAAAAAATAGTAGGGTTATAGGATTAGATGCCAGCGTTTCTTTTACCAATTTATATTTATAGATCTACTTAGTCTCTAAGAACTATAATACTATTAACATTCTCTAGATAACTAAAAGCTCTTATTTCTAGTTTAAAAAGAATAGTCGCCTAGAGTATGCAAACGGTAACCTTAGAATTTACGCTTATTCTACTATATAGCCTAGTAATTATCTAGTAGACCGCATAGAATTAAAAAAGCTTATATTAGGCTTAAAAGGGGAATTTAAATAGTAGGAAGACGTTAGAATTCTAGGCATTTTTAAGGAAGAGTTTAATATATACGCGCACTATTTGCGAAAGACCGCTAGGGAAGAGAAAGATGGTATTCTTCGGACCATATGCCATTCCTTGCTATAATAGGTAGTTTATATAGACCTACTCGTTTTATTACATATTTAAGCTACACACTCCAGTTTCTTAATAGCCATCTTCCTAAAAAATAAAACTTAGAAATTAATCTTCTCTAGGTATATAAAGGGGGGACAAATTCTAGAGAAAGCTGGCTTTATTTTTATGTTTCCTTAATTAATAAGGGGAGTTAGTTTTATATAGAACTCCTACCTAAAATAGGTAGACTTGCTTTAGGAGCGCGGAGAACTTAATAGTAAGGAGCATATTAAGAATATAGAGACGGCTTAGACTAAGGCTAATACTAAGAAGTTTAAGCTTAACTAAATGCCTATTGCGTTAAAAACTAAAAAAGTGCGGTTTATAAAAGCTACTATTAAACAAGGAAAATCTCAAGCAATATTAAGCCGCTTAATTATTAATCGCAATCCTACTAAACACTAGGAAATTAGAAACCCCTAGGCTTAAGAACTAGTAGGAGGTTATATAGATAAATCTGGCTAGTCTTCCTCTAGCATTAACTCCTACTAGCGAACCTGTTACTAATATTCCTCTATATAAATTCCCTGCCTATATACAACTGCAGACAAAGAGTGCCTTTTTAAATACTTTAGTTGGAAGAACTTTTATAGGATAATCCTAGATCCTACCTTAAATAATAAATATAAAGCATTTCGGGAAAGACATAAGGCATATATTACTAAGGTTGTTTAAAATAGCTTTAAAGAGCTAAAGGAATTTAAGCAAAAAGTGTTTAGGGGAAAGTCTTACTTTTTAGAAAAAGAACAAGGGCATAGGCATCCCGTAGACGACCTAGAATATCCTAAAGGCTTAATTTTAGGTCTAGGATGCGGGATTAACCTAGTCAATAGGAGTTCTAGTGCTCCCCTACTAACCAATTATAGTTCTAAAGGTTATTCTAAAAGTAAAGATAAAGCTACTACGCCTTAGAATACTAGGACTACTACTCTAAATCTTGGTCCTAATATCTTTAATAATAGAGTAGTACCTATAGAAGTTAATTAGAAGCTAAAGGATATAAATAAGCTTAAAGAAGATAACTTCTAAGGCGCTACTTCTAAGTATTTACCAGCATTTGTTAATACTCCAGAGATTGCTAATAAACCAGTAGTATTAAGCCGTCTAATGCTATTGCCAATCTTAGAAAAAGACACTATTTTAGGAGAACAGGTAATTAAGTCTAGTGTTCTATAATCTTCTATATAGAAAGAGATGTAGGCGGAGATAGATACTATTTAAGAAAAAGTATCTTTAAGCCTCCAATTTGGTACTATTGGTACGCATAATAATGTAAGTGTAGAGCTTAAGGCGGAGGGTATTGCGGATAAGGATAATACAGAAGAAATAGAAGCGATAATTAAGAAGGGAGTGCAGGCGGCTTTAGAAAAGTTAAAGGAGTGTTAAGTATTAGACTATCTTCTATCTTTAGGCATTTATTACCTACTAAGGGGGTTATAAGGAAACACTAGGGGATAACGTTTTAGGTAGGGGTAGTAATATAGTATATTAAATGCCCCTTAGTTATTTTAGTTTATTTTCTTATTACGTATAGGAGGCTTGGGGATATATATAATATAGAAGGAGCTTAGGTTTTGACCTTACCTTACCTTAACTTAATATAATTCTTTTCTCCCCTCCATTTATTCCTTTAATTCTCTAGTATAACTACTATTTATAAGGATAAGGCCTAATTAAGAGAGGATATTAGCCTCTAGTAGTAGCGTTAATAAAGTACGGAGGCAACTAGGTATAGAACCTAACGAAAGCACTTTAGGCTAATTAAATAACGGTTAAGGTAATAACGGGAATAACCCTAGCGCAAATGCTCTGTAGATAGAAATATGTGCTTCTAATTAAGTTTTACCTCCCTATATAGCAGACACTCCCGTAAAATAAGGTAAAGACAATAGAAAAGTTAATTATTCTAAGAATAAAATAGTTTAAGTAATAGGAAATAAACAATAAAGAAGCTTAGGAGAGAGTATGCCGCTATTATCTAGCCAATAAAGAATATTTTAATAGTCCTTCTATAAGCAAACCGTGTAACGGGACTAGCTCAGTTACAGTAGGAATGTCTTGGTAAAACACTCGATAGATAAATTCCGACGCTTTGATTAAATTCTGCCAAATTCTACCAAGTTAATTAAATTCCGCCAAATTCTGCTAACTCGATTAAATTCCACTAAACTCCACTAATATAATGGAATTTGGTTAAAACCTATTAAAATCCGCGTGGGCTTATGCCCACGCGTCTACTGCTAAGACCTTGAATATTTAGTTATAAGTTTCCTATATTCCTTTCTCTTCTTTACACAACGTCTTGTACTTAGCAAGAGCTATATACCCTTAGATTTAGATAGAATTTATATTATTCCTTTAAATCTTCCCTAAAGCCTCTTTACGCCCTTATATTACATTGCGTTAAAACAACTACTATTAAAATGGTAAATAAACCTAAATCCCCTTTAATAACTATGAGTATTATAACCCTAGTTAGGGAACAGTTAACTATAATACAACAGTCCTTTATAGATGCCTTAGCTTAGCAGCAGGCTGCACTAGAACCCTAGCACTAGTAATTAATAGAAGCACTCCGCAAAGAACTCCGCAATGTTAAGGCATTTACATTATAGACCCTAATAGCAACACCTATAAACAAGATTGAAATAACAATACCTAAATTTAACCCGTTAAATGCGAACACTAAACTAATAATGGTAGCTTAACCTACACCTATAGTAAACCTAGTACCTACTATAAAATTTAAAAAGCTCCCTAATCCTCTAATGTTTAATAGAAACTAAAATAACCTATATCCCTTTGTAACCAAGCTCCGTCTTAAACTCTTAATAAACTACAACTAATATACTACTAAGGCTAGCAAGGTTAGCTATAGAATGTCTTATTTAAGCAAGGACGCTGCATAAACTATAGATCTATTCTTCCGTAATAGCACTTTTATTAATTCTAAAACCTTTATCTCTCTACTAAAACAAACGTATAATAACGCCAGCTGTAAACATACAGCTGTTACTAAACTTAAAAACCTATAATAATGGAACCGAGACTTTACCAGCTTCTTTTTGGAATTTTTAGGCCTTATTAGCGAACTAGATTGGAACAAAGCCGCTAGAGTTGCCGCCCTTTAATAAGCTATCTCGGATAAAATTAAAGCCTAGTTAGTAGGTAGGGAACTGCTAAAAAACCTGTCCAAATTTGCTATAATATATTAACAAATTAATAAGGACCTTTAATATAATAAATAGACTTATTCTCTAAAGCCAACCATACTTTGCGTTTAAAACTCCACAAACCTAGTATATGCCCCAAAGCACAATCCTTCTTTGAGACCTAAAAGCCCTACATACAACCCTATAGACCTTAATGCCGCTTAATCCTATGCACCCTTAGGAACCAACAAATAAAGAACACGAGCCACAAATAGAGAATGTTTTGGATATAGTAAAAAAGGATATATTTAAAAGCACTGCCGAACTCACCCCTTTAAAAAGGTCCACCGTAGTTCCTCCCAATCCTCAAATCATACCCATTCTTTAAGCCGTACTTATTCCTTAAATTATACCTAATCCACAAATTGTACTCAGACGCCATAAAGCACCTCACCCTTAGTTAACTTGGAAAACAAATCATCCTAAGGCCAAGTCGCGCCTTAGGATAAAAAGTGGAAGAGTATAAGTGTTTAGGCTCTTCCAGCGCTAATACATAACACAATTCCCTTAATATACTTAGCGAAATTTAAATATTTAGAAAATGGAAGGAAGTACAAATCCTTATAGATAGCGGAGCCACTAGTATAGGCTTTATTAACATAAACTATATAAAAACTTAACACCTAAATTTAAAGAAACTTAATAAGCCCTAAGGCCTATAAGGCTTTAATGGCAAACCCTTAATATATGGCAAAATAACACACTATGTTTTAGTAAAAATGCGGATAGGTAAATACCTTAAATACATTTCCCTATTTGTTACACCCTTAAAGTAATATAAAGTTATACTTAGATACGGATGGCTAAAACAACACAACCCCTTAATTAGCTAGGTTAAAGAAATACTAAAGTTCCATATAACCTACTGCCGAAGTTATTACTTAAAAAACCATTTGCCCTATAAATATATATATAACTATTCGAATTTAATATAATACAAATTACCCTTACTATAAACCTTAAACTAATACAATAAATCTATAACTGCCGATTGTGGTAAAGAATGTAAAGATATTATATTAAAACCTTTTAAAATTCGTATAATATAGGCCGCGCCTTTTATCTTATTAGCAAAAAGATAAGATTATAAAATCTTTACTATAACTATAGAAGATATTAAAAAAGCACTAGAACTAAAACAGTATCCTAATCCTTAACCTTTTGTACCCAAAGAGTACCATAACCTAATTAATAAGTTTAAAAAATAATTTACAGACTAACTAGCCCTGCACTAAGAGAAGTATAATTTTAAGATAGAACTTAAGCCTAGTATAACACCAAAGTTCAGTCCACTATACGGTATGTTATAAAAAGAACTGCTTATAATACAATAATACCTTAATAAGCATCTAGAAAAAGGATTTATTTGCCCTAGTTAATCTCTATTTGCCTTACCTATACTATTTATTAAAAAGCTAGGAGGAGGCTTAAGATTCTATATTAATTATTAAGCTTTAAATGTAATTATAATTTAAAACTAATATCCAATTCCCTTAATTTAAGAGACGCTTAATTAATTAGTAAAGGCACGGTACTTTATAAAGCTTAATATAATTGCTACCTTTAATAAAATTTGTATACGTAAAGGAGATAAGAAGTATATAGCCTTTTGTATATAATAGGGACTCTTTAAATACCTAGTAATGCCATTTAGCGTAAAGAATAGTCTAAGTATATTTTAGCAATACGTTAATAATACGCTTTATGAATTCCTTAATATATTTATTACCGCATATATTAATAATATCTTAATTTACCTATCCTCGCTTTCTAAACATTAGAAATACATTAGAATAGTCCTTAAACGCTTATAAAACGTAGGCTTATAATGCAATATTAAAAAATATAAGTTCTATACGTCTAAGGTTATATACTTAGGCTTAATTATATCCTATAACAGAATTAAAATGGACCCTAAGAAAGTTACTATAATTATAAACTAGAAAAGCCCTAGCAATATATAAGATATTTAAGGATTTTTAGAATTCGCAAATTTCTATTATTAATTTATTAACCACTTCTTAAAAATTGCCTAGCTATTAGTAAACATAATAAGGAAGAATATAAAATTTAAATAGACCGCTAAATATAAATAAGCTTTTAATAATTTAAAACGCCGCTTTATAACTACTCCAATTCTTACTTACTTTAACCCTAACCTTAAATATACTATTAAAACCAACTCGTCTAATTATATGCTAGGGGGAGTGTTATTATAATATAATAAGAATGGCAAACTACGTCTAATAGCGTTTCTCTCCTAAAAACTTACCCCTGCTAAATTAAACTATAAGATATATAATAAGAAACTGCTTGTAATTATTAGATGTTTTAAACAATAGCGTCCTAAGCTTAAAGAATTATTATTTCTAATATGCGTATTAACGGACTATAAGAACCTACAGTACTTTATAACTATAAAACAGTTAACACAGCGCCAAATTTATTAGGCTGAATACCTCTTATAATTTAACTTTAAGATTATATATTAACTAGGCAAACTTAATTAAAAGCCTAATATATTAATATAATAATTATAGGACTTACCTGTAAACGCTTTAAATAAATGGATTATAAATTAATTATAAATCTTACTACCCCCTAAACATTTTAAAAAACTATATCCTATATTTCTAGATACGGAACTTAATAAAAATGAATTAGAAGTTAATAAATAGGAAATAGAAATTAATAAGCTAATGGAATATAAATATAAATATAATATATAGATAGTAGATATAATAAAGGCAATCTAAACTGGAAAATAATAGTATAAGGATATTATACTTGCTAAATGCGAAATTTAAAACAATTAATTATACTATTAATAGAAGATAGTAGTTCCGAATTCTAAACCCTTACAATTTAAGATACTTAAATTTATATATAACTCCCCTATAGTAGGATATCCTGGCTATATAAAAACTTACAAGATTGTTTAATAAGTATATTACTAGCCTATAATGCATAACTATATACAAAAATATGTTTAAGTATATAGAATGTGCGTACGTAGAAAGACCTCTTATATAAAGAAGCAAGGAGTACTTTAACCACTACTAATTACAATATAAAATGGCGTAACATCTTAATTAACTTTATAGTTAACTTGCCTAATAGTAATAGGTTCACGAATATTATAGTAGTTATTAACTATCGGGAATAAGGCAAGCGGTCGTCACATGTCGCCGCGGCACTAGCGTGGCGAGGAGTCTTAAGCTCCTCGCCCTTCCTCATTCCAATAATAAGCATATTAACCAACATCACTATAACCTACTTGAGTAGTCATTATTGGTGAGTCACCCTGTGTGACCAACACTAATCAGTGGTTAAATACACAGTCAACCACAGAGCAGCTAGGTTTTCGAACAGAAGAGACAGTCTCGTATAGGGGTGCTATATGTGCTTATATGGAATGGATCCCGGCGATACTGTGCTACCTTAGACTTACGGAAAACTAGTAACAGAAGTGTTACTAAATACTAGGAGATACCAAGTTGCGTTTATTACGCAAAACAACTACGTTTACAAAGATTTGGTTAAGTACTTTAGGTCAAAAGTGTTACTAAACCTAGGGTCCTAAGTTAACGTCCAAAACGCGTTAAATAACTACCTTAATACCTTTGGTGTACCTTCGCAGACCGTAGGATCATAATTACTACCCAACTACACCTACTATGGCGTTAACCTACCCAAAAAAGTATAAGGACGACATCAACCTAGAGATATAGAACACCGATATAACTAACCTTAAAGATGTTAATTAATAAGACTTAAACGGATTCTTATTACACCGTATAGCACACTATAAAGACAGCAAATACAACAATACCATGCTATGGTACTATGTAAGGGAGGACTTTATTAGATAGACAAAGGAAACATAGACTCCTATAAAGAAGGATATTGTACGAGACTTCCGTAACTTCTTACGGGAGTATAGAGTGTTTATACCTATAAACGGGGGTACTATTAGAGACAACATTCAGGAGTAGGTTATTAATATAAAGGAAGAGCACGAATAGACTCTATAAGAGATTAAGCACTAACTACGCACTATAAGGAAGCTTAACTTACGATAGAATCCAAGCAATATACCTCTACTTTTAACTCCTCTGTCTCCAGTTTAACCCATAACTTTGACGTCAGATACTATATCCTAATAAGAGCGGGTATAGGACCCCATCGCTTTATAATCTAATAGCCTTTGGACTCTACCGACCAGACCTATATCCCCACTGCAGCCTGCAATGCAACTCCCACCTCCTCCTTAATCCCAAATTGGAGGCATTTTAAAATTGCTTATAGAGCTTACGAAGCTTTATTCAGATTAGGAGAAGAAGTTTAGTGGGGAATTATATAATATTCTTAATTCAAAACTACGTATCTTCTATAACTATTGCTAAAAGGTAGGAATAGAGTCTAATCAATACCATAACGCCTATTCCGTTATGCTTAAGGGCCGAGCTAGTACCTTCTATTATGATCATTTAGTAGGAAAAGGATACAATTTCAACCGCATAATATATAAGTTAAGATACCACTTTAAAACGGAAGAGAATAAGCAGCAGTATATATTAGAATGGAGAGAGACTACCTTCCTAAGGATTATTGCTATAAACCTAGGTATCCCTCGGCTTAATTGTCTCCAAAAGCTCTTTAATTAACTTTAGATAATTTAGCATGGTTTATCTAAATTATATTAAAAGGATTTCAGCCTATGTAATTAAGTTATTATCGTATGCCAAGATGTTAAAGAATGTAACCTTGCTCTCTTTAATCCTACAAATACTTATAAAGGCGTGTATGCTTAATTAAGATCTTCTATTAGCACCGCTCTACGCTCTTAAGAAGTACAGCAATTTAACGCCTAACTTTAACCTACTTTAATCAACCCGCCTAACTAATACGATCACAACTGGACTGATCAAACATATGGTAGCCATGGTAGGCAATACGGCAGAGGGTACAATCAATGACCATAAGGCAAAGGTAAAGGTCCTCGTAGAGGTTTATTTTAAAGTAATTACTAGAATAAGTGCTACATTTATAAGAAACCGAATTGCTAGTTAACTAGGTATTCTCTTAATAAGCAAAAGGAGGCATATAATAAGTTTCGCCAGAGTGTAAGAAACGTTAGAAATTATAAGGTTACTATAGCCTACTTCTAAAGCTTCCTAGTTTAATATAAAGGCATAGAAGATTTTAAGGGTAAGGTTAATAAGGCCGAACAGCTCCTTATAGATATAGAAATTAAGGACTACTTACCCAACCAATACTTTACTAAGTATAGTAAGGTAGATAGCACACAAACCATTACTATTCTTAATAACTAATCTACGCTCCATTCTATTACGAAGTTAGATATCTTTAATGAGCTAAAGGAGAGCTCCGTGTTCTCCTTTAATAATAGATACTTGGTGAATGTCTTCTATGGTATTATACTAGATACTAGAGCCGCAGGAGTATCTATAGTAGGAGAACCTTAAGTTCAAGCCCTTTAACAACTTAATACCTCTATTTAGATTAACTAATCAACGGCAGGTTAACATACGATTTGTTTTAGTAAGGGTACTATAATCTCTCTTAGCACAATTAAAGTCCAAACCCCTTTAGGGTATATTACTTTTTATATTATTCTTATAAACACCCCATTTCTATTTTATATTAGAGATATGGACAAATTAGGGGTTAAGCTTAATAACCTTAAGAATGTACTTATTTAGGGAGATAATCGGGTGCCCATTATACGCAAGTAGGGTTACCCTTAGTTGCTCCTTTATTAACTAGAAAAGAGTGTTGCTTAAAGCTACCTAACTAAGTTAGAGTTATGTTAACTATACTATTAATTTGGCCACCTATCTGTTTATTAATTGCTTAGGGTCCTTTAGCAAGTAGGCTATAAAGTTAAGGTTAGGGCAATTAAGCATCTTATAAAGTACTACTATCACTGCTAAATAAACCAGAAGTCCCCTAGCCGATTTAAGTTTACCCTTAAAGATAACTACAACTTTAACTTCTGTATTATCGTTAACGTTATATATCTTAGCGGCAAGCCAGTACTCTAAGTTATTAACTTCTTAACCTCCTTCTAAGCCGCACGTTTCTTAAAGGATATATTAGCTAGGAACGTATAGGATACCCTTTAATTATACTAGATTAATATCTACTAAGGACCCCCTAACCAAATCGTTTATAATATAGGAAAGAACTTCTTATCTATAGAGTTTTAATAATAGATAAAGGCAATAGTAATTAAGGTTAAGGAAGTCCCTATTAAGGCATATAATAGTATCGGAAAAGTGGAGCAATATTACACGCTATTACACCGCGTATATAAGATTATCTCTTTAGAACTAGAGGATATTAGTAAAGAACTTACCTTATAAATAGCTGTTAAAGCTGTTAATAATTCCGCTAGCCTAGATAGACTTATACCCACGTTACTAGTCTCTGGCGCCTACCCTTAAATAACTAATAATTCTCTACTATCTCCCTCTATTGCGTAACGAGCTGAGGCTATTTATAAGGCAATAAAGGAGGTCCGATGTCTCTACGCCACACGCTAGGTCAACAACGCACTAGGAATAAGAAATGGCCTAAACGCCTTAACTATACTTAATCTGCCACTCCAGTCTAAGGTACGCGTATGGCATAAAAAGGGAGGATGGTCAGGCCTACATTAACTTATTATAATTAATGGTTAAACTTATACTATTTAGATACCTTACGGACCTACTTAATTCTATTTAACTGTTATTAAGCCTTACTATAAAGATAACAGTTTTAAGCCTTTATAGGATACCCTAGAAGATACCCTAAAGGAGAACTATAATTAACGTGCTCTAGAAGGCGGCTATAATCCTAATATAATTATAGTAAATATGCCGCAACTATAACGCGGAAGAGGTCGCCTAAAAGAATTATAAAATCGCTAACATCTTATTAATTTTAAAGAGCAATTTGTTACTACTATTAAGAATAGAGTTAAGTTATTAATAGCCTTTATAACAGCTAAGGAGAAGGCTAACTTTAAGCTCGCAAAATAGCTCTAAAAGGAAGGTTATATTATAACTCCTAGAGCTCCTTTCCAAGCATCCAATAAGCAGGAGATTAATAGTCTTATTATAAGAGGAGTCTTTAAATTTAAGAAGTATAACCTTACTAAGTTTAATAAAGTTCGTATCTTTAAGTTAAGAATAGTTAACGAGATTAAAGGCAAAGCTATTAACGCCCTATTTAAGAAATTAAGGGTTGTCATCCAAGGTTATAACAATAATAGTAAGGAGGTAATTTTTATGTAATCTCCTATAATTTAACAAGCTAGTTAGTAAGTTATAGTTACACTAGCTCCCTCCTTAATAAAGAATAGAATGGCGGTTTATTTATAAGATATTACTTAGGCCTATACCTAATTAGAGACGCACCTTTAGCGCTTAATATTAGCATACCTTTTAGAGTAAATTTGCTACCAATATCCCGAAGATACAATTATAGTTGTGCTTAAGCTATTATATAGAATCGCAGAGGTAGGAACTTATTGGTAGGCTACTTACAGTAAGTACCATAAAGAGAAGCTTTTAATAACTACTTCTATATTTAACCCTGCTTCCTTATTATAACTATAGAAACTCTATTTGGAATCGTTAGTATGCAAACTAATAATATAATTATCTTAGGAGATAACTAATTCTTAGCCCTTAAAGAAGATGAGCTAGTAAAGGCAAATCTAATAGCAAAGCCAAAGGAAAAGCTTAATTTAACAACACTGTTACTTTTTAATAGATATATCCTCTCCTTAAACGAGGATTCTATTGCTCTGCGCCAGAAGGGTTAAGGTAAGAAGATTAATGTTATTAACGTTAATTCTCTAAAGCAAGGATACGTGGAGTAACGCGCTTATAGAGCTTATGTTGCTTCTATTTGTTAACCTAAGGCTTCCTTTAATCTCTCTATTGCCGCTTAATACCAGGAACTAACTAAGGATGATATTCTTACCCTAAATAAGCGTCTTTTTTTAGCAAATAAACTATCTTAATTAGGGACTATTCTATGTGCCTATTAATCTTCCCACCACTAAGCTCTTTATATTTATTAATAGATTGTTTATAAATAATAAAGATTTTAGCTCCTAGCTAGGATATAAAATTATTATTGCGAACAAATCTACTAGAGAGAATGACTTTATAATCTACAGCAACCTTATTTATTAAAGCTTAACTAAGAGTAAGCGCGTTACTTAAAGCGTTCTAGCGTTAGAGATATATAGAATGGTTAGCGGAGTTAATATAGCAATTACAATTAAAACTACCCTTAAGATAATTATAGATTAACTAAAACTTCCTATTATCCCTATAATCGTATGCACTGACTTATATTCCCTCTATAAGTGTTTAGTCAAGCTTAGTACTACAAAGGAGAAGCGCCTTATAATTAATATTATAGCACTTTGGCAATCCTATAAACGGCAAAAACTTTTTAAGATTTAATAAATTAACGGCCAAGATAACCTAGTAGATGCAATAATAAAGGCAAACCTAAATAAGGCTCTAGAAACGTTTATTAAGGGCCTATTTAGTTCCACTAGAGGTATCAGTTTCTAAATTGAGGTAGTCGTAGCTTTTGGCGCATTTTAGTGTAACTCTTCTGCCGCGTCTTAAGACGCCATGTCATCGGTGTAAAATTTGAAGACCTGTTTGGTTTGACTGCCATCTAGAAGTTGACAGAAGGACTACCTCCCTTACCTCCACCTTCCCTACCTGCCACCTATATGATATTAACGCGCACGCCTGCGCCAAGAGGCCGTGTATTCCAAATACGAGACAAATCCACCTTATACTCACCCTCACCCTCACCCTCACCCTCCAATTGCGAGCGTTCAATTATACCCAGAGAAGGACGGAGGGGGCCATTAGCATGGACTTTTGATATAAAGGAGGCTCTGCTTTCGGGCTTAATATTTAAGGCAATTAATAAGGGAATGCGGGCCGATTCTGGCTATAAGAAGTAGGCGTGGGAGTACGCCGCGCAGGCTGTTCGTAAAAAGGCTAAAAGGCCTAATATAGAGCTTAAGTAGATAAAATCAAAGCACGACTCGTGTAAGAAGGACTATAAGGCTTGGGTTAAGCTTAAAAGTCAATTAGGATTTAGGTAGGATAAGAGAGGCTATCCTACTGCGTTAAAAAAGGTCCTTAACAATTACTTTAAGGCCAATCCAGATGTAAGGAAGTTCTGATATAAGCCTCTAGAGCTTAAGGATCTGCACCACCAGTTATTTACCAATATAATCGCCACCGGTAAGCAAGCTATAACCCTTAGTGAGCTTATAGAGGGTAATAAGGCTACCAACAATAATTATATAGAGGATAGTACTGTTATTAGTTTAACTAAGCGCTTAACTACACCTAGTCAGCAAAGCTCTACTTCTAATTTAAATAAGGATAGTAGCACCGTTGGCAACTTCCTTAGAAAACAAGCAGCCACTAACGCCGCTCTTGCCGCTAATGCTTAAGCTAGGAAGAAGAAGAAGAACGGGATAACATTAACTAATTATTTAGGTCAGAATCTCACCCAAATAACAAAGCAGCTTGCTGTAATAGTGGACTCAATAATAGATAAGTAGGCTTAGGCGATTGAGCTGTTTATAAATCAGTTTAAGGACTTAGAGTTTAATTAGCAGCTTATAGTTATTACTAAATTTAAGAAGGAGTTTAGTGCAAAGCTATTTATAAACTTAGGCCAACGGGAGCGTATTTAGTAGGTTTATAAGCTATTAAAAAAAGCTAGCAAGGATATTAAGCAGATAGATTAGATCCTGGCGTCTTTTAATAGGGACGAACGTATACGGCTTAATCTTAATATTAAGGATTTTAAAGAGGTTAAGGAAGTTAAGGAGTAGAATCTTAATAGAGTCTTTAACGCTGTATATAATCAGCTTATTACCACTCTCTTTCTCCTAATATCTCTGCAAATATTTGCCTATAAAAACGGGGATAGGGAGTTTTATTAGGCCACTCGCTTATAGAATTAAAGACACATAGCAGTAGTAATATACTCTAAGATTTTTAAATAGAAGCTCTATATATCACTACCAGAACGTGTAGATATACGCCTATATTACACATCCAGTTGCCTAATAGTAGTCTTTCTATATCTTATTCGCGATTTCCTCCTGCCGCTCCTGTATAGGCCTTCTATTAATTAAATCCTCGTCATCTACTTCTAATAAACAGTTAACTATAAAACCCTTTCTTTATTACTCTAATTCCTTATTACTAAACGGCTTAAGATCCTCCCAATTATCCATTACATTGTAATGCAGATTAATAAAGTTATATACAGCAGTAAGTGCATAAATTAGCTTTAATTAAGTGCGTAAGTTAAATTAATAAGGCCTGTTAAATATCCTCCAATAACGCTTAAAAATACCAAAGGTATACTCTACTACATTCCTAAGACTTAAATGACGATAGTTAAATAGTTTAAACTTATTATTAGGCGCTTTCTCTACCTTCTTAATCTCCTTTAGATGATACCTTACGCTTCAATATGGCGATAATGTTATATCTAAATTGGTATACCCGGCGTCGGCAAGATAATATCAACCTAGAGGAGCTTTAAATCCCTTACTTATAGCGTCTTTAAGGACTCTCCCGTTATAAGTAGAGCCTTCCCATCTAGGTAGAACGTAGGTAAAGCTTATTCCAAAATCAACTACCGCCAGAACGTTTTGTGTAATATCGCTATATTGATTTTGGTATAGAATCTACTTATCTACAGGTACGTAGGCAAAGATATATGAGCCGTTAAGGGCGCTAATACAATCAGCAAAGTATAGCCAACGCTTAGTGGATTTAAGAATCTCCTTTGGCATCTCTATAGGTGGGGGTTTGACGATTTAACGGTAAAGGTATAATAGAGCATCCAGAACCTTATAAAAATGGCTGCTAATTATTACTATAATTTAAATTAATTGCAGGCAACTATATACTAACTTATTATCTCTGTTAAATAAGCCACCTTCCACTTAACGTTTTGCTAGCTAGATCTATAGCCGCATATATAGAAGAACATCATTACCTTTTTAATAGCTGAGACTCTTGAATCTTTAAGATCCATATTTAATACAAGCCAATTAAGGAGGTTGTTAAGCATTTTGGGCCGTATACGCGTCTCATTAAATAGTTAACGTGGTAACTCCAAACAATCCTCTACCTATAATTGGCCTCTATTTACATCGCAAGGACGGCTTCAAACGCCGGTAGGCTTATAGTAGTTGGCCAATATATGCTCTATAATGGCGGTAACAGCTGCAAGGATTAATATAAGGGTGATAATAACGATTCGCTAAGGGGTAGGTGGCATAGCAAGCTTAATCAAAGGCCTTAAAACCACCACGTCAACGTCTTGGCAGAAGGTGGCAGTAGAGGCTCTAGATGGGCGCTTACTAGCGTCACGAAATGGAAGCTCCAGTTCATTCAAATTGTGGTCTCCCCCTATATTTTTTAAACTAACGTTTTTCAGCCGCACCAACAGCCTATTTAGGCAATTGCAGGGGTGTAGGCGCGCCTGCCAAGATAAAGCTCAGCTGGAGCAATCAGAGCAAGAAATAAAGCTAAAGGAACCAAACGGGAGCGTCAATTCGATATCAGCCCGTTGAGATAACGCCTCCATCTCGCCTCCAACCGACGAACCAAACAGGCCCTAATACAAATACTCTATATATGCGAGTTAAAGGTTAGGTTAAGAGGGAGTAGGAGTATAATATTCTGTAAACCCTAACTCCAACTAGCTAATTAGGATTTTCCATCCCTGGGATAGAAAATTGCTATTAGCTTACTTATAACTAGCGCCTTAGCGGCCCTAATACAATATCTAACCACAACTCCTAAGCAAGAAAGCACTATATGTTAAGAGGCAAATTTTGGGACAGCAAGGCTTATATTACAATAGTAATAGTAAGTAAGGAGGATTAATATTTGATACGCTAGTCAAGCAGTATTTATATATAGATAGCAACCACAAAAGAAGAGTTGCTAGTGTTGGGAATAAGGCAAGCGGTCATTATATGTCGCCGCGGCACTAGCATGGCGAGGAGTCCTAAGCTCCTCGCCCTTCCTTATTCCAATAATAAGCATATTAACCAACATCACTGTAACCTACTCGAGTAGTCGTTATTGGTGAGTCACCCTATATGACCAACATTAACCGCCTTATAAAAATGCGATATATAATTTCTATAGACTTAATTAATGCAATATTAGTAACTAAATGTTTTATTAAGTACGTTTTTAAGCTATACGGACTTCCTAATATAATAATATCCAACTATAAAAGCTAGTTTGTTTTAGATTTCTAGCAAGCTCTATATAAATAATTAAGTATTTAAATATAACTGTTCGTACCAATTTAATGGCACGAGTGAGTCGTATCCAGGGGCACGAAATACGTATAGTATTATATACTTGTTTGAATGGTGACTGTCTCTTGTATTAAAGCAGACTACGTGGTCTATATACTAATGCGTCCTTCCCCCCTAATTAGTCAGTGCTTCAGGAGTGCACCAGACGCGTAAGCGGGTGGTTAGTGCACCGAACGCGTAAACACGTACTTGGTGTACTAAACGCGTAAGCACGCGGTTGGTACAACAGGTGCTGTAATTATACACTAGCGGTACTTAGAAAATAAAACCACTTATATGCAGCCTCTATAATTGCTTTAATAGAACCATAAAACATAAAAGAAAATACATAGGAAATTCCTCCTAAGGTGCCTTCTGGGTTGCCTTCCAAACAATGCTTTAAGCTGGCCGTAAGTCCTGCTTACGGTCCGTAAGGTGAACTATACGGCCTTCTAACAGGTCATAGATGGACTGTATGGTCTTCCAACGGGCCGTAGATGAACCATAAGTGCTCTATTAGTCTCATTCCACCCATTCTATGACCTTTAGGCTGAGCTTATTTGTGTTAATTAAGGTCTTAAGGGCTTAACACAGCTTTGCCTTAGTTATAGCGTCTACTGGGTTATCTCCGCTGCTAATCCATTTGACCTCCGTAATCTCGCGTTGTTCGTAGGCCTGATGTAAGCACATTAGGCCAACTATAAGCCTCTTCTCTTATATTGTACCTAGTTTGACTAGGCAGTTATAGAGGGACTTTAAATTGGTATATAAAACCAGGGGTAACTGCTCCAGTTATAGGATCTTCTGAACTGTTGATTTAATTATAGCTGCTATATTAAAGCCATGAGCTAGTGCGTATAGTTTAGAAGCCAGTACACTACAGGTTACTTGTTTGCATTTAATTAAGGACTAGTATAGAATATTTACGTCCTAATTATGGTCCGTAAGTACAAGTACAAAGCTGATTTGTGATGATAGGTCCCTGTTATTAGCAAAGGAGGCGTCCGTAAATACTAGTAGGCTAAGGGAGTTTAGGTCTAGTAGTATAAAAGTAAGTCCTCTTGCTGCATTGTTAATTTGCCACTAAATGCGCTTATTAAGCTGCTTGACATTTTCTTCTTGCGGGTCTACTGCCTGGGCTACAAAGGACAAATTGTAGGCAGATTTGGGTTGGCAGACTGTGGCAATATAGGCGCCTCTTGCACGCTATGCAATGTACTGGTCCTTTATCTTTATGGTCTTGCGGGTCTCTCCGCGGGAGCTAGTAAGGTCCGCAGGCCTTGCTGTAATGGGCTTTAGGTTTTTAGCTTGGCGCTCCTGAGTTAGCTTAATTAGGTTGCCCTTTTGTATAATTAAGCCTCTATTGAACTTAATTAGAGTCTGCTTAGTTAACTGCTCTTATGGCTTTGCCAAGAACTTCGCCTTTTATAGTTTAGTTTCTTTAGCGTCCGCAAAGGTCTAGTTTGCTAGGAATAGGGTATTGTCTGTTTAAAGTCTAATAATACCAAGGCCATTTAATTGGGTGTATAGGAGGCAGGGGTTGTAGGTCGACTGTTCCGTTTTAAGTTTACTGATATGGTGCTGGTGATACGTCTTAAACCAGTGGTTCCTAGCTTCTGGTACTCTATAGAGAGGTTTTATAACCTATAGAATTGTTCCTGGTTGTAGGTTGAGCTTACGGGGTAGTCGTATAAAGATGTCCCTACTTAGGTAGGTATTAGACTGCACATAGGCTTGTGAGATGTCCCGTAGGTATAGAGCTACGGGTTTGCTTTGCTGTAAGCTGGGCGTAAGTGCAAGTATGATCTGTTGGCTGACTTGTTGAATTGTAGGCGATTGTGTAAGGATTAAGTCCTTTCCTTGGTTGTTAACGGCTTTTACGGCCATCTGTAGAGCCAGTTTCTTTTGGATATCCTTGTATTTGTCCGTAATAATCTGGTAAGCTCTCTATAAGGCTGGGTGAGCTTGCTTAACAAGCCTGATGGACTAATGCGCCTTGACTGGAACAGCTTTTGTTAATATAGCCATGGCTGTAGTATACTGCTAGAATTCCTTGCTGATGAAGTTCCTACCGGCGTTATGGGTGATATACTTAGGAGGTCTAACGTACGTGTTAATCTAGCAGGTCTGTAAAATATCCCAGGTGTGCTTTGCGGATATATTTTATAACTAACGGGCGGCTTGGTAGTGGGTTGCCTTATTAATTATATGTAGTACTGGGCTGCTGTTAATATACATAATGTCTACGTACACTGAGTGGTTGAAGTTAAGATCCTTATAAAGGGTGAACTTAAATCAGCCTGGGGAACGTCCGTATTTCTGGCAGTAGGAGCAGTATTTAGTTAGGTAGTTAATTGCCTTCCTGTTAATGTTATTGTGTCCAGAGCGTCTAAGGACTCTATATAGCTTTTCGGCTGAGGGGTGGCCGAAACGGCGGTACAGGCGGTGGATCTTGGTACTAGTAAGGTAGCACGGGTTGTAGTTAAAAGATTCCTGAATATACGTCCGTAAGGTCTCTCCCTATATAAGGAACGGGTGTCTGAATCGTCGTGTGATTAGTAGGGTTATATACTTATTTCCTAGGGTAGTTATAGGGCCAATTAGGGTGTCTGTAACGTTATTATAGTACACCTGTAACCTGTCTATGTCCGCAAGGCAGAGTAGGAAAGGGGTGTCCGCTTTTACTACGTGGAAGTTGACTAGGCTAATTGGAGTCTTAACTATAACTAATCTAATTAATGCGGTTGAGCCGATGCCGAATTAGACGTTTACGGCCCCAGTTTGCGTAGTATTAATGTCTGTATTATTACTTGTGGCGGTCTTGTACGTGAGGTATTGTCCGTATCCTGCAGTAGACTTCTTAGAGGCACCTATATTGATTATAACACCGTAGAATTCCTTGGGGGTATAGCGTTCTGTGGTAATATATGCAAATGGGTCCTGTTTGTGGTCTATAATATCTGTAATGGGTCTAGTGGGTGTACTTGCAGATTAGTTTTTAGGTGCAATTAAGTGTATAAATAAGCGGTTGGCTAATACGGTTGTAATATTAAAGGCTTGGCTGTCTGTAAAAGGTCTAAAAGTAGTTAGGAATGTCTCTAAGGTCTCCTGTTCCTAAGTGTTTAAGTTAAAGTTAATTATAAGGGCTTTTATTGACTTGTTAAGAGGTTCCTCTGCTTCCTCTCCTTTATAGTCTAAGATAAACTGGTTAATCCGATTGTTAAATCTCTTTTTAGACTTGTTATGTTCTTCTTGGGTATGCCTTATAGACCAACATTCTTCCTTACCGTATATAAAGCACTTTTAGCTGGTTTGTCTGCGGGGGTATACTTTTGTATGGGGGTTGCTGCGGGGGTTATGGGGACTTGGTTGGTATGGGTGCTGCTAGTGGTAGTGGCGGTCTGTGAAGTAGGCTTCTGAGTCTGTTTACGGATATTGAATATCCGTAATAAAGGCTTGAGTGCTGCCCAGTGGGTTTGAGACTTCGTATGTTATAATAGAGGAGTGTAGATTATTAATGAGGCCAGCTAAGGTATCTGTAGGCTTATAGTAGGTGTACTTATAGGGCTCTACTTCCTGGCAAGCTGTAATAAGTTTGTTATATAGGAAGTCGTCTGTTTGAAGCTTAGCGTTAAGGCTGTGCTGTAGGTGCTGGAGGTCTTTAATGAGAATTTGTAGGCACTCTGTAGTTGATTTTTTAGTGTTCTTATTAATTATGGTCCGTAACTTGGTTGCGTTCCATTAGGTAAGGATATCACGCTTATATTCTGGTCCTTTAAAGTAGTTGCGTGTAGCTTTATATAGCTTATTAAAGGGAACACCAAGGAGGTTACTCTTAAGGTTGGTGTAGTAGTGGTTAAGTGCTAGGCCGTGTAGTATGGTAGAGTAGGCTTAGCTAAACTCTTGTTTAGGGATATTAGCCTTCTAGCAAAGGTCTGTAAAGATGGTTAGTTTAAAGTTAAAATTGTCGTTTTCACCGCTGTACTTAGATTTGTTGGTATAGAGCTTAGCTAAGTTAGCTAGCTCCTTGCCGTAGGTCTTTACTTAGGTAGGTTGCGGATTTATAACTTAAATAATAGCGGAAGGGTTTTGGTCCGTATTTTAGTTTATAGGGGTATTACAGTCTATAGCTTAAGAATAGGATGTGCTTTAGCCTATAAGATTAATTCCAAAGGTACTTAGGTTTATGGGACGAATTTGGTTAAGTATATTAGGTATAAGGCCAGCGATCCTATTAAGTTTAGAAGAAGTAAAGAGTTTGCTAGTGGTTTTAACCTAGTCTAGGATTTCCTCTTTAGTCTATTCCGTTTGGTCTTCCTTATATAGTGTATTGTATAGGGACTGTATAATAGTAACCTGCTTATCTTTTTTAACCTATACACCTTGATTATAGAGGAAGGTTCGTAGGTTGCGGATAGCTATAAGTTTGTAGGCCTTAAAGGTAGCTTCCATAAAGTCCACAAAGTCTTCTTTATACTGTTCCCACATGTCGTTATTTGTAAAATTGTAATATCTATATTTAAGGATTTTAAATTTAATATAGTCATTAACATTATTTATGGACGTAAGGTTAACTCCCTAGCTCCACTTCTTTTAGCCTTCGCTGACTTACTTACTAATGTCTGCCATACTATATAGTATAGTATGTAGCGGGTGGAAGGGTCTTGTAGTGTTCTATAAAGGCGGTTAATGGGTCTGTAACGGTTTGCAGGAGGGTAGGAGGTTTCCGTAAGGGGTCTAAAGGCGGGGGGTTAGGGGTACTAAGGGAGGGTGTAGTAGAGGTAGGGGTTTAAGGTTTAAGGATAGGGGTCTAAGGTTCAAAGGAGGTTAAGAATAGGGGGTTCTGTAAAGGTCTATATTTATATCTATAAACTTCCGGTAAACCATATTAAGACTTAAATAAGTATATAGAGTTGGTAATAAGTCTGTAATCCCCAACTTCTGACCTTCTAGCAGGTTGTACTAGGATATAAATGGGTGGTTGCTGTTATATATCGCTTAGGGGGAGGTATTAAGTAATTGCTGATCTGTGCGCGCTTACTAATCAGTGTTTGTACCAATTTAATGGCACAAGTAAGTTATATCCTGGGGCACGAAATACGTATAGTATTATATACTTATTTGGATAGTAACTATCTCTTGTATTAAAGCAGACTACATGGTCTATATACTGATGCGTCCTTCCCCCCTAATTAGTCAGTGCTTCAGGAGTGCACCAGACGCGTAAGCAGGTGGTTGGTGCACTGAACACGTAAACACATACTTGGTGTACTAAACGCGTAAGCACGCGGTTGGTACAATAGGTGCTGTAATTATATAATAACTCTTAACTACATTTTATCTAGAGATGGATGGTTAAACTAAAATTGCAAACGTAATTATAGAATAATACTTATAAATATACTGCTTCTACCTATAAGACAACTGGGAAAAATGGCTACCTTTAGCTAAGTTTACTGCAAATAATATAATAAATGTATTAATAGGCGTAACGCCATTTTACGCGACTTACGGACAAGACCCTTAACTTAGATTTAAACTATAACCTAAAATTAATATAATAGGACCCACGATTAAACGGATCTAATTAATTAATGCGTATAACTTTACTAATTAAATAAAGCAGTTAATGGAACTATTATTATTGGTATGCTTTAACAACGTGCAGAATACATATATCACAATAATATATACTATGCGGTGTTGTTAATAGATGTTGTCTTCCAATACAAAGAAGGGTGAGGAACTTAAGGTTCCTTACCACGCTAGTGCCGCGGTAACACGTGACGGCAACTTGCCTTACGTAACGGCAACTTGCTATACGTGGCGGCAATTTGCCTCCTATTGCAATGCAATATATTCTAGCTACACTGGGAGTACTTTAAAAAATGCGGAGGACTAGTATCCTATAACTGTGCAGTTCGAAAATCTATATATACACTTCTCTTTCTTTTCTTCCTTCCTTCCTTCCTTCCTTCCTTATGCCTTTATATTAGTGCTATTGTCAGTAGTACGTTCTACCCATTCTACTATCTTCAACTCGATTTAGTTTGTATTAATAAGTCGCTTAAAAGCTAATAACAGTTTGCTTTTAGTTATAGCGTCTATAGGGTTACTATCTCCATTAATCTACTTAACTTTAGCTATTTCGCGTCTTTTATATAACTGACATAGGCATATAATATCAATTATAAGTCTCTTCTCCTGTATAGTTCCTAGTTTAACGAGGCATTTATAAATTAACTTTAAATCAGTGCAAAGGATAAGCGGTAGGCTAATATTAAGTTGCAATTTAACTGTGGCCTTAATTGCAGCGCCAATGTTGAAACTATAGGCCATAGCATATAATTTGGAGGCTAGTACGCTTCTAGTAATTCTCTTACACTTAACTAAGGACTAGTAGATGATGTTTGCCTTATTTAATAAGTCTACTAGTACTAGGATATATCCAATCTGTAATAAGAGATCCTTATTGTTTGTAAATAAGGAATTAGTGAATATAAGTAGTTATAATATCTCTATATCAAGTTTAACAAAGTTTAAACCTCTTATTAGGTTCTTAATTTGCCACTAAATCCTCTTATTAAGCAGTTTTATGTCTTTCTTATTAGGGTTAATTACCTAGGCAGCGTAGGATAAATTAAAAGAAGCTTTAGGCTAGTATATAGACGCAATATAAGCTTCTCTTGCTTGTTGGGCGATATATTAGTCCTTAAGTATAAGTGCTATGCAAATAGTGCCTCTAGAACTAGTTATTATAATAGCTTCCTTAATATTAATAAGGGTTAAGTTCTAGCATTAGCGCTCCTATATAAGCGTGATTATATAATCCTATTATTAGATAATGCCTCCGTTGAACTTAATTAGGTGTTCTAGCGTAAGTTGTTCGCGTTCCTTAGTTAAGAACTTAGCTTTCTTAATCTTCTCCTATTCTAAAGCTGCAAAGACTAAGTTGGCTAATAGAAGGGTGTTATTAGTCTATAAACCAACTATTCCAAAATTTATGGGGTTGTTAAGGTGGAGTAAGCAGGGGTTATAAGTAGATTAGCTCATGTTTAGTTCTTTAATATGGTAGTTATAGTAAGTCTTAAACCAATAATTACCTGCCTTAGGAATGCCGTATAAAGGTTTAACAACCTTTAAAATTGTGCCTTATAAGACTCCAAGTGCCGTACTAAGTTTGAGAGGTGCCCTAATATAGAAGTCTCGATTTAGTCTTATAGCTAATTATATATAGGCCTGTGAAATATCTCGTAAGTAGAGATATATGCCATTATTCTAAGTTATGGCCGTAATACAGAGAATAAGGCGTTAGCTAACTTATTGGATTATAGGTAATTAGGTTAATACAAGGTCTTTTTCTAGGTTATTATATACCTATATAACTAGTCTTAACTTCTTAAAGGCTTTATTAGAACTGGGGTTCTTAATCTTATTAACAAATCTAGAGTTAAATACTCTGTTGCTTTGTGGTATATCTTTAGGGTTAACCAGTTTAAAAACTCCTTTTTTAAGTAATCCCTTAATTTCCTTCTGGCGTAATACTATAAACTAATTAGACTTTGTAAGTTAATTATTATCCTCATCTTGTAGATATATTAAAATATTCGCGGCACTAGCTTTAATAGGGTACTTGCATAGTCTACCTCTTCTACACTTAACGGGTTAAGGTCCAGGCTCAATTTAAGGTAGGGGTTCAGGTTCAGTTTAAGGTAGGGGTTTAGGTTTAGTTTAAGGTAGTTTGCTTTCATCGTCTTCTAGTTATATATCCTCTATAATCTTAGACCAGATATAGTTTTACAACTATACTACGGAAGTTAATAGGTCTGTAGGGAAGTTATATAGTATAGGTCTCATTTTTAATGCTAAGTAGGTTGTGCGGACTAGACTAGTAGCTAGGTTGGCCTATAGGTTCTTCTCTCTATACCAATACAGGTAAGTTAAGTGGTAGGTTATGGATTGCAGTTATTTTAGGTCCGTTACGCATGTTAAGGGCATCTACCACTTAGCGCTTAGCTCTAAGCTTCTTAACTTCTTCCATAGCCTTTTTAAGAGCTGCTGCTCGTTGTATAACTATAGGGTTAGGTGCGTCGGATTCTACTATACATGGGTAAGCTCCAAATACTAGTAAGGTAGGTATAAGACCGTCAGGGCCTACAGAATCGTTAATTACTTTAAAAGCTATTTATAGGGCTATGTCCTTACTAATATCTAGCAGTTCTGCAGTAATAATATAGTATATGCAATGGAGGGGGCTATGGTAGCGTTCTACCATTCCAACTAAATTATAGGCTTTAATAGGTACACTTCTTATAACTGTTCTAAATATTATGGCATATTGTTTAAATTCCTTGCTTATAAAATTCTTGCCTATATTGTATATAATAATATTAGGAGGTCCTAGGTATGTATCAATCTAGCACATTTATAATATATCCCATATATGCTTGGCGCTGATGTTTTACAGCTATCTGCCAGCTTAAAATTATGTTCCTTTATTAACAATATATAAAAGGGGTGCGCCATTAATATATATAATATCAACCACAATTAAATAGTTGAAATTAATATTATTATATAAGGTAAATCTAAATCTACTAGGCGACTTTCCATGTTTTTAATAATAGTAGTAGTAGCGTGTAAGATAATCTAAGGTCTTGCTATTAATATTATGCCCTAAGCGTTTAAGTATTCGTACAAGACGCCTAGCTAAAGGGTAGCTAAAACAGTGATACAGTCGCTTCAATTCTATGTTGGTAAGGTAGCAGGGGTTTTATTTAAATGACTTAGTTAAATAAGTATACAGGGATATATTCTAAAGTAGGAAAGGGTGGCCAAAGTAATATATAACGGGTACTTCGCTCTAAGGGGTAATTAGCATATTTTTTAGGTTGTTGTAGTATACTTATAGGTGATCTATATCTGTCAAGTAAAGCAAAAATGGGGTGTTAACCTTGACAATATAAAACTTGATTATGCCAATTAGGGTAATTACTTTGGCTAATCTAATTAATAAGGTTGATCTAATACCGAACTATACGTTAACTATGCCTTGTGTGGTGGTATTAAGCTATATATTAGTATCGAGTCTCTAGAATGCCAAGAATTGGCTATATCCTACTATGGATTGTTTGGATGCTCCTATGTTAATTATTATACCTATAAACTTGTCTGTAGTATAGCGGGACGTGGATGTGGTTGTATTGTAGATAAAGGGGTCCTGGTCGGTTATAAGAGGTATTATATTGTCTATAGTTGTAACCGAATGGCCAAAGGCTTTATTAGCTAGGGTGGCGGCTATAGAAATTGCTTTCTGCTATTCCACTTAGCCAAGGGAGGTATAGTAGTAATTAATATTTAGTTGTAAGTTCTTGTCAGTTGCCTTATAACTTGCATTAATAGTTAGTGCTTAAAAAGCTTCCTTAAGCTTTTCTTCTAAGTTGGTATTGTTATCCTTATAATCTATAATATATTAGTTAAGTCGTTTCTTAAATCAGTTATTAAATTTGCCAAACCTATCTCTATTAGTAGTTCTAAACTTGGCTTTAGACTCTTCTTACTCCTCCTTAGTATGTCTCTATAAGCGACATCCTTCCCTATTACATACGAAGCAACGTGGTTTCTTTCGGTTGCGGTTATACAGAGGGTTGTTGCGGTTGCTGCGGTTATAGTTATTATCTCTTTTATAGAACCGTTGGTCTGTAAAGAAGGCTTGTGTTTTCTCTATATACTCTTTCTCGTATACTATAATAGACAATTAAAGTTTGTTAATAAGGGCTCTAAAATTATCTGGTAGGTTAGAGACTGCATATCTGCATACTAGTATTCCCTAGCAAGAAGTGACGATTTTATTATAAAGGAAGTCTATGGTTTATAAGGTAGGTCTAAGGCCATGCTATAGTTAACAAAGTCTGTAGATTAACAATTAGAGATATTCGCTTATTAACTTGTTTATGTTTCCTGCTATTACTATTATAAGTGTAATAGTGTTCTACTTATCTAGGTTCTTGCGTTAAAATCCTAGTCCTTTAAAGAAATTCCAAAGGTGCTCGCAAGCTTTGGCAAATAGTAGGCGGGACAGTTAGTTTATATAGAAGTGGCCCAAAGCTAGTCCTTTTAGCATAGTAGGGAATGCCTTAAGGTAGGCTTCTTGGGGTACATCCGCTTAATTGCAGATATTATAGAATATTATTAATTTATAGTTAAGGCTTTTATTTATACCACCGTATTTCTGCTCCTCTGTATATATCTTAACTACATTTGCAATTTCCTTGCTATAGCCGGTTATAGTAATAGGGTGGTTCTCCTTATCTATAGATTATACGTGGAGTTGCTATATTGTTATTGCGGGTTAAGGCATAGCAGATAGTATAAAAGTGGACATAGTTATAGATTGAGGTATAATAGATAGTGTAAAGGTAGGGGTAGTCGATATACCGGTTGGTTAGGTTGTAGTAGCTTTAGCTTATTATTGCTCCTCTAAGGTACCCTCTGTTATATATACCTTAATCAATCTTAATAACGTTAGTCCGTACTTATTATTAGCTAATTTAATTATCTCTCTACTCTATTTAGTTTGGTCTTCTTCTTATACTATATTATATAAAGACTAAGGGAGTGTTTTATTTTGTTTATAGTTAACATTAACCTATACTCCTCTAATATTTAGGCAGTTATGTAGTTGCTAAAGCCAGTATAAGGGGATCTGCGTAAAGATATTAACTGTAAAGTCCTTAAAATCTCCCTAGAACAATTTCTAGAGTATTAAGTTAAGCTAGTTATATATCTCCGTGTATAGGTACATCTTGCATCGTAGGTAGTTAGTCAGTTTATCTTTAGAGGCTTCTATTAGGTTAATCCCATTTTCCTATTTAGCTACTTCTTTCTCCCAGTCTTTCTCTGTTCCTGACATCTTGTTTATTGTATATTGTTTAGGTAAGTGAGGGTGAAGGTAAGGATGTTTAAAAGGTAAAGATAGGGGAACGGTTAAGGAGGCGGTTAAGGAGGCGGTTAAGGAGACGGTTAAGGGGATAGTTCGAGTTAATTAAGTAGGGTAAAGTGCTCTACACAGTAGTCTTTTAAAATAGATAGAACGAGATATCTAGAAGTTATTATAGATACCAAATAAGTACTCCTAGGTGGTTTCTCTTCTTCTCTTTAACTAAAATAGGCTAATACAAAAGGTGGATAAGTACAACTATCTTCTAATCTGCTGCAAGGTAGACAGTATAACTGTCTTCTAAGCTATCTACGTGTTTCCTAATCTGTGCGCGCTCACTAATTAGTATTGGTATACTTTAACAACGTATAGAATATATATATCACAATAATATATACTATGCGGTGTTGTTAATAGATGTTGTCTTCCAATACAAATAAGGGTGAGGAACTTAAGGTTCCTTACCACACTAGTGCCGCGGTGACACGTAACGGCAACTTGCCTTACGTAACGGCAACTTGCCACACATAGCGGCAATTTGCCTCCTATTGCAATGCAATATATTCTAGCTATAATTATAAAGTAAATTAACGTACGCTTAAATGTTATAGGAATGGTATATAAATAAAGAATAAGCTCCTATATGGGACTTTAAGGAAGGTAATATAGCCTACCTAAATACACAAAACCTAAAGACTTAACGGCCCTTAAAGAAACTTAATTAGAAGTTTATGGGCCTATACTAAGTTAAGAAGAAACTAAGCCTATACGCCTATAAGCTTAAACTGCTAACTAAGATAAAAATATACCTAATGTTTTATGTAAGCTTATTGCAACCTTTAAAAGATAATCCTATAACTTATAAAGTGCCGCCGCTACCTCCTATAATTGTTAATAATAGTAACAGTTCTTACTTTATTAACTTAATTAATAATATATTATTATTATTCATTGCTTAACGTCCGATTCGGATCCCTATTGGGCCCACGCGGACTACTCCTTATTTACATATAGGGAGAAAACTCTATTTAAGAAAACCCCGTAATCCATCTCCCTGCCTTTTGGGACTCGCCTACTTAGCGCCTATAAGTCACCGGTGGTACTCTTCTACCTTACTTTTTAACCTCTTTAGGAACCACTGCTGCTATAACAAGCCTACAGACGCGCTAGTATCGCAAACTTTACTCTACTACTATAGAGTTATTAGGGGGCGCTTATAACTCGCCCCTTTACCCTTTATTACTATTTCCTTTATAACCCAGAACTGGTCTAGTACGTTTTAGCTAATAAGCCACTGGGTAACCACTTTAAGGCCTTTTTATATTAAAAGCAGTGTAGTATAGTTCTCTATGCCAGCTACTAAGAGTATTGCTTCTTAGTTAATGCGTAGAGGGCATAATAATATTATATATTTTAGTATCTGTCTTAGCTAGCTATATTTACATCTTAGGCTACCTACTAGAATACCTACCTAGTAGAGCTAATCTTTTAGTCCTATTATTCCTGTTCTTAAAAGTGTTGCCATTATATTTTCTGCCTTTATTAGGCCTTTTTGGAGCCCTTAAGTATTTACCCCCCATAGTGTTAACTATACTATGGCTTGGGTTCTTCTTGCCTAAGTTAGCCTCTATACCTTTAACTCCTATACGCCTCTCCAGCGTTGGTCCAACTAGTATTATATTACGGTGGATGGTTTCCTAGCATTCCTTTATACTCTACTTTAGCTCCTTTCTCTCTCTTACTATTATCTTTACTGGCCTCTTGCGCGTCTCCCTTCCTCCTCTATATAGGCCTGGGCCCTAAAGCAGCACTATTTTTCTTTTACTTTCTTTGCCTGTTTCTCTAATATATATTACGGCGCTAGTGGAAAACGGTGGATTATGGTAGTAGATTATAGCGGACAATCGCAGACAGTTTTAGGACAATTATAGACAGTTTCAGCATCAGGAAAATATTCGCAGGATAAGATTTAAGTAGACTTTAATTTTCGCGTTTCGTATAATTAACATATAATTTGACCAACTTGACACGCAATTAACCAACTTAATACGTAATTGACTAACTTAATACACAATTCGACTAACTTAACATACAATTAACCAACTTAACATATAATTTAACTAACTTAACACGCAATTAACTAACTTAACACGCAATTTAACCAACTTAATATACAATTAACCAACTTAATACGCAATTTAACTAACTTAATATGTAATTGACTAACTTAACACGTAATTTAACTAACTTAATATACAATTAACTAACTTAATAACTTTAAAAGCTAACTATATATTTCTTAACACGCAATTAACCTACTTAGCAACTTTAAAAGGTAACTATATATTTCTTGACATGCAATTAAGGTAAAGTTATATGCTAT
>Ga0307507_10002682_pt1 | contig 36602 bp, 4 predicted proteins | sample 7_EM_MG_FD_207223 | JGI IMG/M metagenome (GOLD analysis project Ga0307507, IMG submission 207223) | Populus trichocarpa ectomycorrhiza microbial communities from riparian zone in the Pacific Northwest, United States - 7_EM | ecosystem: Host-associated > Plants > Roots > Unclassified | place...
AAACGATGTCGTGTGAGGATCTATGTACAGGAGACGAGGCAGGTATATATACGTGTTGCTTAGGGGTCAGGTCCGTGCTCATGCATACGCGTAGCCATAACAACGCGTCAGGTCAGTGCCGTGACAGGGTATATAAACCTTAAATACGTAATAAAAGTAGAAACTAAAACCACTATAGGACGCGGTTTAGTAATGGGCGTTATAACACCGTTAGATACGGCATCTATAACTTTATAAGACAGAAGGAGTAATATCTAAAAACAATTAAGTAAGTAGATAACTACTAGTGCTAGCTTACTACTTAATAAAGGTAAAAGACTATAGGCTTAAGATTCTTAGGAGGAGATAAGAGATAATTAAGATTCTTAAAATAAGATAAAATATACCTAAGAACCTATAATGGAAGGAAACCATTAAAAAAGGGCAGTAGCTTAGTTTAGAGATAAATAAATAAGTATAAGATGAAGATTTTTGGAAAGCCAAGATTTTAAAGAACAAATAAGATCTATAGCAATTCTAGGTAAACATAGTGTTTAGCCTAAAGGTTAAAAAGTTAATATAATAATTAAAAAGTAGAAATATGCAGAAAATAAGAAAATATAGATAAGTTTAGATAATAAATTATCGCATAGCAAGAATAGAAGTTAGATTAGAGACTAACTATATTAGAATATACAAGGGATAAAGCACCTATATAGAAAGTTACTAATAGACCAAGAACAGGAACGCTAAGAGCTAAGTAGTTAGACAACCTAGAATAAAAAAAAGATTTAGGGATTTTAACTAGGTTTATAGAACAATATATAAAAGGTTATAACAATATAGTACTAAAGAGATACTTCCTTATAAATAGGTTGTATATACTTATAAAGCTATACTATAAATAGTATAGGCAACAAAAAAACAATAAATAGGAAGATTTCTGTATATAGCTAAATAAGAAAGCTATATTAGAAAAACAAATAAGTTACATTAAAGGAGCCTTAATTATAATATTAAAAAATCTAAAGGAATAAGCTATAGATATAAGGTGAGGATATAAATAGGGAGCTTAATAATAGAATAATAGGGTATATTATATATATAGACAAATCCTTAAGGGAAAAGGAGGAGTCTGTGTGCGAGGTAAGAAAGGGTTTTCCTTAATTATATATAGCGTACATGCCTTACGGGCGAGTTACCCCTAGGCTGCCCTAGGGTTGCCCATACCTTACGGCTATATAGCTATCTACTTAGGTTTTACCTAATAATGCCTCCCCCTTTAAAAAGGATTGTCCCTAATCCTTTATATATTTAAGCCTTAATAAAATCCCATAAAAACCTTAATAAGGAAAAAAAATTAGAGGGGAAAGAGCGTCTTAATTTTGCGTATAGAGAGATAGGTAGTATATATATGCGGTATAAGAATGTTAAGGAACTTTAACCGCTGGTTAAAGTTGTTTAATTAGTTAGATTTGCCTTACTAAGACTCCCCATATTTAACTAAGCTAGTAGTAATTTTCTATCCCTAGGATAGAAAATCCTAATTAGTCTGTTTAGGGCTTGCCTAAATTTAGTAGACTATTAAAAATATTCTAAAATATTGCTTATATAGGTAGGTTACTGGTACCTTATAGGTTATTTATATGCAGCTAGACTTATAAGTAGTAAAGCAGTATACCCGTTAAATCCACTACTAACCCTATACTTTGGCCTTATGCTATACTGGTATAACGCCGTATATACTTTATAGGTAGGTTATAGGTTACTTATATATAGCCAGATTTATAAACGGCAAGGCTATATACCTATTAAATCCGTTGCTAACCTATGCTTTAGCCTTATGCATTATCTATATAGTATATACGTGGAATAGTGTATAAGTTATTAGTATAGGTTACTACTAGTGGGTTATTAGCAGGTTTTAGACCCTAGTTAAGTGGACTTATTCTTTAATATAACAATCTGCTAAGCTAGTATAGAGTAATAAACTAGGTCTAGAAAGGGTGCTTTCTAAATTAAGCTTTATTATTGGCGTACGCTATAGCTTTGCCTACAAGTTGTCTGCGAGTTGCTAGTATAGCCAGCTTATGTTAGAGTGTGGCTTATATAGGATATTAATAAATTATGCTTTACTCCGTATATATGCCGCAGTTCTTATTATAAGCGTTGCTTGTTCTTTAATCCTTTAAGACATCCTCTACTCCACTTTAATGTAGGTTATATTTTAGTAATAGTACTTACTTTTTACCTGCGCTTTAGCTATAAGACTATGGTATTCTACTTATAGTACTTATCTAGTAGTTGTTAATAATTTTTAAGTTCTACCTTATATTTCTATTTATTATACTTATTTAGCTATCCTAGCCATTTAATAAGGTACTATAGTTGTTTAGCATAATCCTAGTAGGTAATAATTACTTTTACTCCCTAGCTGCCTTCCTTAAGCTCTTCTACTACTAAGGATTAAAACCTAGGGCGTAACCTATAAGGCTCTAGTAAGGAGATATAAAAGACTAGGTAGAGCTATGCTGTAGCAGGTAGAAGCTCTAGCTTATATACTTACTGTCCTATATGCTCTAGAATCTAAAATAGTTCTATAAACTTGCTATTAAGCTTCTTATAGGGATGTTTTATATAGATGTTCTTAGAGTAGGACTTGTTTACTAATAGTAAAATACTTAGCCAGATGGTAACAATTATAGTATTTTACCTAAAGCTATTAGGCATATATTATTAACGCCACCACTACCTTATATATAAGGCGTAGGCGTTATAGATATATCTCTGCAAGTTTGACATTTATTAACTTAGGCCCCTCCCTACCTTATTAGGCCTCTTAAACGCCGTCCAGGACTCTATTTGGGATGTTTAGTAGCTAGCCATAGGCGAGCTTAATAGGGGAATACTTTATTGTGGTATAGACCTTAGAATTATAGGTAAAGGCTGCTTTATTAAGTAGGGAGGCCTAATTAGACTATTCCTAGTTGGTGAATATATATAAATATGCTTTAAGCTCCTAGTTTTAGCGTTTTATTTAACTATCTATCTATAGGTGGAATATAGTACTAAGCTTATACTAAATGTAGAGATGGTAGTATATGGTCCTCTAATACTTGCTTATAAATATACTACCCTTATTAAAGATAATATTATTTAGGGGCCCTATTTATAAAGACTTTAAATAAGAGTTCTGTGAGTTGCGTAGCATTAATTATCTTATATACTAGATAGTAGTGCACTAGCTTTATAAAATGGTCTATAAGGACAAGAATGGTGTTACACTTTATACTATTAGGAGTCTTAAACTTAGGGAGATCTATAATAAAGTTAAGTAAATAATATTACTAGGCTTAGGTGGGGACCTAAAAAGGCTACAGATTACTATAGGGTTTATAGCGGCGCGATTTATAGCATTAGTAGGCATTATAGTTATCTAGGTATTTATAGAGATCTTTGGTAAGACTATTCTAAGTATACTTCTATATAATTACCTTATAAGTATAGTTAAATTTATAGTAGCCACCTATAGGATTGTTATAATTCTACCTAAGGATCTCCTATTACAGTAGTATATAATTTAGTACCTAGACCTTATTATTTTACCTTAGAAGTCCTTAGTTATTAAGGGTATAGTTCTTATTATTAGTAGGAACCTATTTCTAGGTTAACTAATTATATATAGAGTATATAAAGGCGTCCCTTTTTTATACTCTATAAATAAAATTAACTAGTAATTTAGGGGGGTGTTCTATAAATGCTATTTTAGCTAAGGCAGCTACTACTACCTCTTGCTATAGCACGAAACTCTATATAAAGTTGGTACTAGTAAAGTAATATATAATATATAGGTAACTTACTAGGTATAAGGGCGCAAAGAGGCTTTAAAAAAGATTTAAAGAAATAATATAAATTCTATTTAAATTTAAGGGTATATAGCTCTTATAGAGAACAAGACGTTATATAAAGAAGAGAAAGAAATAATAAGAGAATTATATAATTAAACAGTTAGGGTTTTTAGTAGTTAATATATATATATACGCGGTCTTTAATAGACTTTAGTGTTATAGTGCTAGTAAAAAATAGTAGATTATAATAAACAATTATAGATAGTTATGGATAGTTATAGATAGTTATAAATAGTTATAAATAGTTATTTATTAAGTATTTTACTAAAATATTCCTACTATAACTAGGCTAGTTCTATTATAGTACCCCCCCTTTAGCTAAAGTTTTAAAATAATTTAATTTTAGTTAAGACTTATAACTTACTATATTATAAGTTCTTTTTATTTTTAAGTTTTCTATTATTATATTTTATATATTTATATTAGGTAGTAGTTATTTGCCTTTATATTGTGTTTATTTAGCTAAAGTAGGCTATAAAGGATAGTCCTTATAAAATTCTTTTACTAAGGAAGGCGCGTTGGCCTTAATCTAGTTATAGGTTTCCTAGGTTTATATTTTATATTCTTTCTATTTAATAAGAAGTTTAAATTATTTAAATTATAGTTTCTATTATATATTATTAATTAAGTTAATAAAGTAAGAACTATTACTGTTGTTAATAATTATAGAAGGTAGCGGCGGCACTTTATAAGTTATAAAATTATCTTTTAAAGGTTATAATAAGCTTATATAAAACGTTAGGTATATTTTTATCTTAGTTAGCAGTTTAAGCTTATAGGCGTATAGGCTTAGTTTTTTTTTAATTTAGTATAGGCTTATAAACTTCTAATTAAGTTTCTTTAAGGGCCATTAAGTCCGTAGGTTTTATATATTTAGGTAAACTATATTACCTTTCTTAAAGTCCTATGCGGAGGCTTATCCTTTATTTATATACTATTCCTATACCATTTAAGCGTATATTAATTACTTTATAATAGTTCCGTTAACTACTTTATTTAATTAGTAAAGTTATATACATTAATTAACTAAATCCGTTTAATTATAGGTCCTATTATATTAATTTTAGGTTATAGTTTAAATCTAAGTTAAGGGTTCTGTTTATAGGCTATATAAAATGGCGTTACGCCTATTAATATATTTATTACAATATTCGCAGTAAACTTAGCTAAGGGTAGCTATTTTTCTTAGTTATCTTATAGGTAGGAGCAGTATATTTATAGGTATTATTCTATAATTATATTTATAATTTTAGTTTAACTATCTATCTCTAGATAAAATACAGTTAAGAGTTATATTTAAATACTTAGTTATTTATATAGGGCTTGCCAGAAATCTAAAATAAACTAGCTTCTATAGTTGGATATTATTAAGTTAAAAAGTCTATATAGTTTAAAGATATACTTAACAAAATATTTAGCTACTAATATCGCATTAATTAAGTCTATAGGAATTATATATCGTATTTTTATAAGACAGTTAATAACTATTATAATATTTATAAACCCATTACTGCTAGGTAAGTTAACTATAAAGTTAATTAAGATATTGCGCTATCTTTATATTGGAATTAGTAGTGGTTAAAGTACTCCTTGCTTTTTTATATAAGAGGTCTTTCTATACACGTATATCCTATATACTTAAACATATTTTTATATATAGTTGTGCATTATAGGCCAGTAGTATACTTGTTAAATAATTTTATAAGTCTTTATATAGCCAGGATGCCCTACTATAGGGGAGTTGTATATAAATTTAAGTATCTTAAATTATAAAGGGTTAGAATTCGGAACTACTATCTTCTATTAATAGTATAATTGGTTATTTTAAATCTTATATTTAGTAAGTGTAATATTCTTATACTATTATTTTTCTATTTAAATCGCCTTTATTATATCTATTATCTATATATTATTCTTATATTTGTATTCTATTAACTTATTAATTTCTAATTTCTATTTATTAACTTCTAATTTATTTCTGTTAAGCTCTACATCTAAAAATATAGGATATAGTTTTTTAAAATATTTAGGAGGCAATAGGATCTATAATTAATTTATAATTTAATAAGCTAATTATCCTATTAGGAACATTGGAGCTCTTACTGCACCTGGCCCAAAAAGACCAAAACCAACCAAAAAGAACCCCGAAAAACACCCAGAGAATCCCCCTGAGATATATGCATCGCAGGGAAGGCATACATCAAACAACGGTAGTTCGCACTTATACGCAACCGCCAGAACCACGCCCAGCAATAGCCCTCCATAATAAGAACGGGTAAATACCACACTATAAAACGGAAATACCTCTATTAAGAAGGCATCTGACAAAATATAAAGCCTATTAGACGCGTCTAGTATCTGTAATTATAGGGGAGCAACCGTTAGCTATAACAAACTAATGTAGCTAGCAGAATGGCTCCGCCAGTCTAGTAAACCTTAGGCGCCCCTCTAGTAAACCCTTAACTAAATCCTCTAACGGCTAAGTAAAATTAAAAATAAATAAAACCCCTTTTTACCGGCGAACTACACCTAGGCCGCTATAGCTGCGCTTTTATAGTATAGGGAACCTACCCCCCTTAAGACAACAACTAGGTATATAATCACAATATAACCAAATATAGAAAAAGCAGAGGGGCTTAGGGGACAATCAGAAACAGAAGTTCTTATAGAGATCTATAAAGAGGTCTACAACGCTATCGCAGTCTAATACCTTAGAAGTAGAGACATTAGAGTCACCCTAAAGGACTAATAGGCAAAAGAGCGAGCCATAAGGGCAGGGGACAGGCTAGGAGAATATATTGGCATAAAAGTGCTCTGTGAAGATTACCTAGTTAAAGTCCTAGCGGTTCCCATAAGCCTTAGGGTAGAAAGGGGACGCTAGGCAGACAACACAGTAACTATATATAAGATAGTAAAACAAATGGAACGCCTTATACTAGGTCTTAAGATTACCCAAATCTAATAGCTTTAACAGGAAAATACAAACCAAGCATATAATAAGAACAATAAGAGGATATAAGGGTTGCTAGAGACTTACTAGGGAGACACTAGCTAAACGCATAGCTCCCTTATTATTAGTACACACACGCTAGAAATGCAAAAACTCCTTATCCAAAAAGAAATAATTATAAATGGCCTTATATATAACACAAGGCTCTATAACCATAGATTACGCCTAGAACAATACTATTGCTATATATAATAGGGACATACCTAAACCATATACGCAGCACAGGTGTGCTACGGCCACTATATAGGCCCCTATAATATAAGACACTGCTTAAATTAAGACCAAATAAAATGCGTAAACTGCCACCGAAGCACATATAAGGCATAGAAGAGAGAAAACTATATTAAATACAGGAGATAGAAGGCAAGGGCTTAACAGCTGCGGGAATAACTGCACGCTAGGTTATATAAATGGAAACAATAGGTAATAAGCTAGGGGGATGTAGGTGCCTTCCTAGCGTTTCCTACCTTTAATACTAGGGGGCTAGGCTAGCCATCCCAAGCCTTAATAGGCTAGAAGCAATGCTGCGCGATATTACCAGACCGACCAGGGACTTAAGGGTTATAGGGGATATAAGGAAGAGGACGCCCTATAGGAAGACCCTTATAGACAGCTATAGCAAGCTTAAAACTAGGATAATTAAGAATTAGACTTAATGCGGCAAATATAACATTCGCAGCCGACCTATAAAGGGTATATAGCCGACTAGTAAAATTAGGGGAAGAACCGGAGTTAATAACAGATTTAGACTTAGAAGGGCTAGTAGGAATACAAAACACAAAAATAGAAAGCTCTATATAAAATAAGTAGCGACTAGGGTGTAGATATAAGAGATAGAAGTTCTAAATATCCTAGAGAAAGTAAAAATAAAAGAAGCAAGGAATGAAGGAGAGATAAAGGACCCCTGCTAGGGGTCCGCTACCTATCCATTATATAGTATAACTACGGTAATACAAACCACCGCCTTGTAAGGCCCCTACTAGATAGTCTAGACCTAGAGAAACACTATATCCTTACTATATAAGAGCCGTATTATAATACCTACATATAATTAATATACTGCCCCTAAGGATTCCAGCTCCTATATAAACTAAAAGCAGCTACATATGTGTATTTTATAATTAGCAGGGCTATTAGCCTATTCTTATGGTTATAATAGGCAGTTAACCTAGATATTATAATTATAACAATCCAGATATATAGGGGACTAGTATAAATTATTAATATATATAACCTAAGAGTTAAAGGGGTCCCATAAACAGAGAACATTATATTGGTAATAAGCTTACTGGAAATTAAAGGCATAGAGTTTATCCTATTAGGAGATATAAACCTCCACTACCTATAGTAGGGGGGTATCTATGTTGCTGCTAAATAATAGGTAGAGTGCTTACTAAGAGCTATAGATATCTGGGGCCTTAAGCTAGCTACCCCCCCAGGAGCAATTATATGGCAATAAGGCACCGCTAGAAGTATAATTGACTTCATATTTATAGACGAAGGCCTATACCAGAGACTTAAAAGGTGCAACCCTAAAGAAGAATAGGCACTTACCCTAAACTATATCCCTATCTAGATATAGCTAGATCTGGATATTAAGGCGCAACTAAATAGTAAAAGATATGTAATAAGGAAGCTTAAGATAAACAGTTTTCTTAATATAGTTAAATAATAACTTTAAGACCTAGAAGAAATCTACCTAGTACTAAATAAGTAAGGCTTATTGGCCACCCCTAAGGAAATTAACCAAAGACTAGAAAGAATCTAGGCAGCAATTAAAAATGGGCTAAAAGAGCACTGCCTGGTCTCAAAACCGGGCCCCTATACGCGATATGTATGGTCTATATAATACGCGGTTCTTATTGCTAGCTAATAATAAGCAAGAAGGAAATATATAAGCAGCCATAACCCTAAAAACAAAAGATAATATAAAGACACAAGAAACTAGTTAAAGAATACCCTAAAAAAAGAAGTAAGGAACAACTAGAGACGGTTTATAAACAAGTATATTTTTAACCTAAGCCTCCCCCATAACAAGGGCCTTTAGACTATAGCGAAATAGGTAAAGAAAAAGGCAGGGCGTCTAGTAGAAGACCTATACCTATTACCCCTATAAAGAGCAGGGGAAGCATAGGCCACTAATAACAACAATAAGAAGGCAAAGATCCTTATAGAAAGGTTCTTCCCCTAACCAGCTCCAGCAGACCTTAGTAATATTATGGGTGAAATACTAGTAACTTACCTACGGGTCAATAACGACATGACAACAGAGGAAATGGCCAGAACTATTAGCCGCCTTTTAAATAATATAGTACTAGGACCAGATGGAATTCTAAATAAGGCCTTAAAGACCTATAGACTACTTATAGCACCCTAGCTTGCAGATGTAGCCAGAGCATGCTTTACTATAGGCTACTACCCGTAACTTAGAAGATCTATAACGACAGTTATTCTATAAAAAGAAGGTAAAGTAGATTACTTAACCCTAGAAAGCTACCGCCCTATTGCCTTAAAAAACACCCTTAGTAAGATCTTAGAAAGGGTAATAATAGAGTATATAGTAGACACAGCTGAGGAACATGCCCTACTACTATAAAGTTAAATAGGGGCAAGAAAGAACCGCTTAACACTATTAGCACTTATGCTACTCGCTACCACCATTAAGTCTGTATGGGCGATGCGAAGGGACTTTGTAGTATTAATACTTAGCTTAGATATTAGTGGTGCCTATAATAACATACCCCATAAGCGCCTCCTATATATCCTTAGGGCAAAGGGCTTCCCAGAATGGATTGTACAATTTATTTAAGGGTTTATAGGCCAGAAAGAGATATTACTAGTCTTTAGCGGATACCAGAGCCCCCCTATTACAGTTATAATAGGAATACTATAAGGATCACCCCTCTTGCTTATACTCTTCCTTTTCTTTGTAAGTAACCTGCTTAACTCCTTTAAGGAAGGGGCGACTTAGGGGATAGGCTTTGTTAATGACATAAACCTAATTATATATAGGCTAATAGCCACAGAGAATTGCAGAACACTAGAGAAAGCCTATAATACCTATATAGAATGAGTAAGATAATATAGAGTCCAATTCTTACTAGAGAAATACCAGCTAATCTATTTTATAAGAAAACGTAACCAATCTACAGATCTCTAGCATTTAATTTATATCTAAGGCTTTAGGGGTTAACCAGTTTAGGGCCTAAAGGTATTAGGAGCATAGGTAAACAGCAAGCTTTAGTAAAGCGCACATGCGGCACAAGCAGCCTATAAGGGCCAAGTATAGTACATTGCATTATCCAGGATTGTTAATTCTATATAGGGACCATGCTTTTAGAGGTCACGCCTACTATATATAGCAGTTGTCCGGCCAACCATGACGTATAGGTCCAGTATTTGGGCCATTAGAGAAACTAAGAAAGGCCCCCCTAAATTACTCCTTAAACCACTCTAAAAGGTCTAAACAGCCTGCCTCTAGAGTATAATAGGAGGGTATAAGCGAACGGCCACAGCACTGCTTAAGAAGGAAGCTAATATTCCCCCCCTATAACTATATATTGAAGCCGCTGTAATACAAAGGGCGCAAAATAAATGTAACTTTAATGTTATAAAGTATATTAAGATACGCCTAAATAAACTATGGAGGGACCCTAGGGCCCCCTATAGGAGAACAAACCAACAACCCTAAAGTAGGGAAGATATATTGGAGAAATAGGTAAAGAAAGCAGAAGAAGAATAGTACTGCTTTAGGGCCTAGGCCTATATAGAGGAGGAAGGGAGACGTATAGGAGGTTAGCAAAGACAACAGTAAAAGAGAGAAAGGAGCTAAAGTAGAGCATAAAAGAACGCCAGGAAACTATCTACCGTAATATAATACTGGTTAGACTAACGCTGGAGAGGTATATAAAAGTTAAAGGTACAGAGGCTGTCTTAGGCAAGAGGAACCCAAGCCGTAGCATAGTTAATGCCATAGGGGGTAAATACTTAAGGGCTCTAAAAAGGCCTAACAAAGGCAGAAAATATAATAGCAACACTCTTAAGAATAGGAATAATAGGACTAAAAGACTAGCTCTACTAGGTGGGTGTCCTAGTAGGTAGCCTAAGATGTAAATATGGTTAGCCAAAACAGACACTAAAATATGTAATACTGTTATACCCCTTACGCACCAACCGAGAAGCAATGCTCTCAGTAGCTAGTACAGAGAACTATAATATACTGCTTTTAATATAAAAAGGTCTTAAGGCGGTTACCCAGTAGCTTATTAACTAAAGTGTATTAGACCAGTTCCGGGTTGCAAAGGAAATGGTAATAGAAGGTAAGGGGGTAAGTATTAGGCGCCCCCTAATAACTCAATAGTAGTAGAGTTAAGTTTGCGATACTAGCGCGTCCGTAGGCTTGTTACGGCAGCAGTGGTTCCTAAGGAGGTTAAAAAGTAAGGTAGTAGAGCACTATAGGTGACTTGTAGGTGCCTTATAGGCGAGTCCTAAAAGGCGGGGAGATGGATTATAGGGTTTTCTCATTTTCTTAAATAGAGTTTTCTCCCTATATGTAAATAAGGAGTAGTCCGCGTGGGCCTAATAGGGATCCAAATCGGACGTTAAGCAATAAATTATTATTATTATTATTATTATTAATTTATAATTTATTTGTCTGTAGTATTTATAGGTAGGTCCTATAATTATTATATTAATGTATTACGCTTCTAATTAAGTTTACCCAGTTAATATATAATCTTAAAGTTAAATTATAAGAGGTATTTGGCCTAATAAATTTAGCGCTATATTAATTGTTTTATAGTTATAAAGTACTGCAGGTTCTTATAGTCCGTTAATACGCGTATTAGGAATAATAATTCTTTAAGCTTAGGACGCTATTATTTAAAATATCTAATAATTATAAGTAGTTCCTTATTATATATCTTATAGTTTAATTTAGTAGGGCGAGTTTCCGGGAGAGAAAGGCTACTAGATATAGCTTACCGTTTTTATTATATTGCAATAACACTTCCCCTAGCGTATAATTAGATAAGTCTATTTTAATAATATATTTAAGGTTAGGGTTAAAGTAGGCAAGAATTGGAACAGTTATAAAATAATGCTTTAGGTTGTTAAAAGCTTATTTATATTTAGTGGTCTATTTAAATTTTATATTCTTTCTTGTTAGGTTTACTAACGGCTAAATAATTTCTAAGAAGTAGTTAATAAATTATTAATAGAAATTTACAAATTCTAGAAATCCTTAAATATCTTATATATTACTAGGGCTTTCCTAGTTTATAATTGCGGCGACTTTCTTAGGGTCTATTTTAATTCTATTATAGGATATTATTAAGCCTAAGTATGTAACCTTAGACGCGTAGAACTTGTATTTTTTAATATTGCATTATAGGCCTGTATCTTATAGGCGTTTAAGGACCATTCTAATATATTTCTAATATTTAGAAAGCAAGGACAAGTAGATTAAAATATTATTAATATTGGTCACACAGGGTGACTCACCAATAACGACTACTCGAGTAGGTTATAGTGATGTTGGTTAATAGCTTCTTTTTATTGGAATGAGGAAGGGCAAGGAGCTTAAAACTCCTCGCTATGCTAGTGCCGCGGCGTTATGTGACAACCGCTTGCCTAATTCCCGACACTGGCAACTCTTCTTTTGTGGTTGCCATCTATATATAAATACTGCTTAACTAGCGTAATAAATATCGATCCTCCTTACTTACTATTGCCACTATAATATAAGTCTCGCTGTCCTAAAATTTGCCTCTTAGCACGTGGTGCTTTCTTACTTGGAGTTGCGGGTGGATATCGTGTTAGGGCCGCTAAGGCGCTAATTATAAGCGAGCTAATAGCGATTTTCCATGCCGGGCATAGAAAATCCTAATTAGCTGCTCTTAAATTGCTATATCTCCTACTCCCTTTTAACCTAACCTTTAACTTATACACGTAGAGTATTTATATTAACGAACGTCTCTAGTGCCTTATTTGGGTTTGCCTTTGTTATTATATCTGCTAGATTGTCTTGGCCATTAATCTACTAGATCTTAAAGAGTTCTTAACGCTTGTAGGATTGCCGAAGTGCCATAATATCAATTATAAGACGCTTTTTCTTTGTGGTACTAAGCTTAACTAAATACTTGTAGAGGGAATATAAGTTGGTGTATATAATTGTAGGGATAATAGGGAGTTTAAGTTAATCTATAATTATCTTTAGGGTAGTTCTAATTGCAATTGCTATATTAACTCCGCTAACCATTCTATATATCTCTAATGCTAGAACGCTTTAGGTAACGCGCTTACTCTTAGTTAAGCTCTAATAGATAAGATTGCCGTAGATTATAAAGTTATTCTCTCTAATAGATTTGTTTATAATAATAATTTTATATCCTAGCTAGGAGCTAAAATCTTTATTATTTATAAATAATCTATTAATAAATACAAAGAGCTTAGCGGTAGGAAGATTAATAGGCATATAGAGTAATCCCTAATCAAAATGGTTTATTTGCTAGGAAAGACGCTTATTTAGGGCAAGAATATCATCCTTAGTTGGTTCCTAGTATTAAGCGGCAACAGAGAGATTAAATAAAGCCTTAGGTTAACAGATAGAAGCAATATAAGCTCCACGAGCGCGTTACTCCATATATCCTTGCTTCGGAGAATTAATGTTAATAATGTTAATCTTCTTGCCTTAATCTTTCTGGTGTAAAGTAATAGAATTCTTGTTTAGGGAGAGGATATATCTATTAAAAAGTAATGGTGTTATTAAATTAAGCTTTTCCTTTAGCTTTGCTATAAGATTTACCTTTACTAGCTTATCTTCTTTAAGAGCTAAGAATTGGTCGTCTCCTAAGATAATTATATTATTGGTTTACATGCTAATAATTCCAAATAGAGTTCCTATAGTTGTGATAAGGAAGCAGGGATTAAATATAGAAGTAGTTATTAAGAGCTTCTCTTTATAGTGCTTACTATAAGTAGCCCACTAATAAGTTCCTGCCTCTGCGATTCTATATAATAGCTTAAGTACAACCATAATTGTATCTTCGGGATATTAGTAGCGAATTTGCTCTAGAAGGTATGCTAGTATTAAGCGCTAAAGGCGCGTCTTTAATTGGGTATAGGCCTAAGTAATATCTCGCAAATAAACCACTATTCTATTCTTTATTAAGGAGGGAGCTAGCGCAATAATAACTCGCTAACTAGCTTGTTAAATTATAGGGGATTACATAAGAATTACTTTCTTACCGTCGTCGTTATAACCTTAAATAACCAGTCTTGACTTCTTAAATGGGGTATTAGTAGCTTTGCCCTTAATCTTATTAACTATTCTTAACTTAAAGATGCGAACTCTATTAAACTTAGTAGGGTTATACTTCTTAAATTTAAAGACTCCTCTTGTAATGAAACCGTTGATATCCTACTTATTAGATACTTGGAAAGGAGCTCCTAAAGTTATAATATGGCCTTCCTTTTAGAGCTGTTTTGTAAGCTTAAAGTCAGCCTTCTCTTTAGCTGTTATAAAGGCTATTAATAACTCGTCTTTATTTTTAATAGCGGTAATAAATTGCTCTTTGAAATTAACAAGGTGTTAGCAATTTTGTAATCCCTTTAGGCAACCTCTACCGCGTTATAGTTACGGCACATCTGCTACAATTATATTAGGATTATAGTCGCCTTCTAGAGTACGTTAATTGTAGTTCTCCTCTAAGGTATCCTCTAGGGCATTCTATAAAGGCTTAGAACTGTTGTTTCTGTAATAGGGCTTAATAATAGTTAAGTGGAATTAAGTGGGTCTATAGGGTATTTAAAGAGTATAAGTCTAACTATTAATTATAATAAGTTTATATAGGCCTGACTATCCTCCCTTTTTACGCCATACGCGTACCTTAGATTGGAGTGGCAGATCGAGCGTAGTTAAGGTATTTGGGCCATTTCTTATTCCTAATACGTCGTTGACCTGGCGTGTGGCGTAGAGACGTCGCACCTCTTTTATTACTTTGCGAATAGCCTCCGCTCATTGCGTAACGGATAGGGATGGTAGAGAATTGTTAGTTATTTAAGGGTAGGCGCTAAAGACTAGCAATATAGGTACGAGCCTATCTAGGCTAGTAGAATTATTAACAGCCTTAACAGCTATCTATAAGATAAGCTCTTTGCTAGTACCCTCTAGTTCTAAAGAAATAATCTTATATACTCATTGTAATGGCGTGTAATATTATTCTACTTTTCCAACACTATTATATGCCTTAATAGGGACTTCCTTAACCTTAATTTCTATTGCCTTTACCTATTACCAAAACTCTATAGATAAAAAGTTCCTTCCTATATTATAAATAACTTAATTAGGGGGTCTTAGGTAGATATTAATTTAGTATAATTAAAGAGTATCCCATGCGTTCCTAGCTAATATATCCTTTAGGAAACGTATGGCTTAGAAGGAAGTTAAGAGGTTAATAACTTAGAGTACTAGCTTACCGCTAAGATACATAATATTAATAATAATACAGAAGTTAAAGTTATAGTTATCTTTAAGGGTGAACTTAAATCGGCCAAGGGACTTCTAGTTTATTTGGCAGTAATAGCAGTACTTTATAAGATGCTTAATTGTCTTAGCCTTAACTTTATAACCTGCTTGCTGAAGAACCCTAAGCAATCTATAAACTAATAGGTGACCGAAGCAATGGTGTAGTTAACGTAACTCTGACTTAGTTAAATGGCTCTAAGCAACGCTCCTTTCTGGCTATTAAAGGAGCAACTAAGGATGACCCTACTTATGTATAATGGGCACCTAATTCTCTCCCTAAATGAGTATATTCTTAAGGTTATTGAGCTTAATGCCTAACTTATCTATATCTTAGATGCAGAATAGAAACGGGGTATTTATGGAAATAATATAAAAAGTGATATATCCTAACGGAGTTTGGACCTTAATTGTACTAAGAGAGATTATAGTACCCTTGCTAAAGCGAATTGTATATTAGCCTGCCGTTAATTAGTCAATCTAAATAGAGCTATTAAGCTGCTAAAGAGCTTGAACTTAAGGTTCTCCTACTATAGATACTCCTGCGGCTCTAGTATCTGGCATAATACCATAGAAGACGTTTGCTGAGTATCTATTATTAAAGGAGAACGCGGAACTTTCTTTTAGCTTATTAAAGATATCTAACTTTGTGACAGAATGGAGCGTAGATTGGTTATTAAGGACAGTAACGGTTTATGTGCCATTTACCTTACCATACTTGGTAAAGTATTAGTTGGGAGAGTAGTCCTTAATTTCTATATCTATAAGGAGCTGTTCGGCCTTGTTAACCTTACCCTTAAGATCTTCTTCGCCTTTATATTAAACCAGGAAGCTTTAGAAGTAGGCTGTAGTAACCTTATAATTTTTAACGTTTTATACGCTCTGGCGAAACTTATTATATGCCTCCTTTTGTCTATTAAGAGGGTGCCTAATTAACTAGCAATTTGGCTTCTTATAAATATAGCATTTCTTCTGTTAATTGTTTTTAGATAAACCTCCATAAGGACCTCCATGATTGCTTTATGGTTAACGTTAATTATACCCTCTACCGTATCCCCTACCCTGGCCACTATATATTCGATCAGTCCAGTTATAATTATATTAGTCGGTCAGGTTAATCAAAGTAGGTTAAGGTTAGGCGTTAAATTACTATACTTCTTAAGAGCGCAGAGCGGTGCTAATAGAGGATCTTAATTAAGTATACACTCCTTTATAAGTATTTGCAGGATTAAAGAGGGTAAGGTTACATTCTTTAACACCTTAGTATACGCTAATAACTTAATTACGTAGGCTAAAGTCCTTTTAATATAATTTAGATAAACCACGCTAAATTATCTAAAGTCAATTAAAGAGCTTTTAAAGATAGTTAAGTCAAGAGGTATCTAGGTTTATAGCAATGATTCTTAGAAAGGTAGTCTCTCTCCACTCTAATATATACTGCTGCTTATTCTCTTCTGTTTTAAAGTGGCATCTTGTCTTATATATTATTTGGTTAAAATTATATCCTTTTCCTACCAAATGATTATAATAAAAGGTACTGGCGCGGCCCTTAAGCATAACGGAATAAGCGTTATAATATTGGTTAGGTTCCAGTCCAACCTTCTAGCAATAGTTATAGAAGATGCGCAGCTTTAAATTAAGGATATTATATAGTTCCCTGCTAAACCTCTTCTCTTAGTCCGAATAGAGTTTCGTAAGCTCTATAAGCATTTTTAAGGTGCCTCTAAGCGGTATTAGGCCATGTTGAAATTACATTAAAGATTAAGGTGGGGATTGCTTTATAGGCTGTAGTGGAGATGCAGAGCTTAATAGAACACGGCGTGGTACCTAATCTTCCTATAGCAGAGTTTAAAGGTTATTAAATCGCGAAGCAAGGGGGTCTTGCGCTTGCTCTTAGGGGGCAGTAGTTAAAGTTGCGGGTTAAATTAGTGGGAGTAATGGGTATGGCACGTAAGAACTCGTGCCTAGAGCAATGGAATTAGAACATGTCTTTATTAGTATATTATTTGGATTCTATTATAAGTTAAGCTTCTTTATATTACGTAGTTAGTGCTTAATCTCTTATAGAGTCCATTTGTGCTCTTCTTTTATGTTAATAACTTGCTCCTAAATATTATCTCTAATAGTGTCTCCATCTATAGGGACAAATACTCCGTTCTCCCGAAGGAAGTTACAGAAGTCTTATACGATATTCTTCTTTATAAGGGCCCATGTTTCCTTTGTCCATTTAATAAAGTCCTCCTTTATGTAATACTATAGCACAGTATTGTTGTATTCGCTGTCTGTGTATTGTGCTATGCAGTATAGTAAGAATCCGTTTAGGTCCTATTGCTTAGCGTTTATAGGGTTAATGTCTTTGTCCTATATCTCTGGGTTAATGTCGTTCTTGTACTTCTTTGGGTAGGTTAACGCCATAATAGGAGTAGAATCGACGGGGTGTCGTACATTAAAGGTAGGTAGGATTTTCGGCTTTATAGGATCTCGTAGGTTTGCTGTCAAAAGGTAGGCAATTTGAGGCGTAGTTGACGCGTTTTGGACGTTAACTTGGGACCCTAGGTTTAGTAACACTTCTAACCTAAAGTACTCAACCAAATCTTCGTAAACGCGATTGTTCTGCGTAATGGATACAACTTGGTATCTCCTAGTACTCAGTAATACTTCTATTACTGGTTTTCCGTAAGCCTAAGGTAGCATAGTATTGCTAGGAACCCCTGCACGAGACTATCTCTTCTGTTGATAACCTAGCTGCTCTATAGTTGACTGTGTGTTCAACCACTGATTAGTGTTGGTTATATAGGGTGACTTACTAATAATGACTACTCGAGTAGGTTATAGTGATGTTGGTTAATAGCTTCTTTTTATTGGAATGAGGAAGGGCGAGGAGCTTAAGACTCCTCGCCACGCTAGTGCCGCGGCGTCACGTGACGACCGCTTGCCTAATTCCCGACAATTAATATACGCGGTAATAAATATATTAAAGAACTTATAAAGTATATTATTAATATATTGCTAAAATATGCTAGGACTATTTTTTATGCCAAATGGTATTACTAGGTATTTAAAGAGTCCCCATTGTATATAAAAAGCTATATACTTCTTATCTCCTTTATATATACAAATTTTATTAAAGGCAGTAACTATATTAAGCTTTATAAAGTACCATGTCTTTACTAAACAGTTAAGCATCTTTTAAATTAAGGGAATTAGATATTAGTTTTAAATTATAATTATATTTAAAGCTTAATAATTAATATAGAATCTTAAACCTTCTTCTGGCTTTTTAATAAATAGTATAGGTAAGGCAAATAAAGATTAACTAGGGCGAATAAATACTTTTTCTAGATGCTTGTTAAGGTATTATTATATTATAAGTAGTTCTTCTTATAATATACCATATAGTGGACTAAACTTTAGTGTTATACTAGGCTTAAGTTCTATTTTAAAATTATACTTATCTTAGTGCGGGGCTAGTTAGTCTGTAAATTATTTTTTAAACTTGTTAATTAAATTATAGTACTCTTTAGGTATAAGGGGTTAAGGATTAGTGTATTATTTTGGTTTTAGTGCTTTTTTAATATCTTCTATAGTTATAGTAAAGATTTTATAATCTTATCTTTTTACTAATAAGATAAAATGTGCGGCCTATATTTTATAAATTTCAAGAGGTTTCGGCGTAATATCTTTGCATTCTTTACCATTATTAGTAATTATACCTTTATTATTTTAGTTTAAGGCTTATAGTAAGGGCAATTTATATTATGTTAAATTTAAATAGTTATATACATATTTATAGGGTAAATGGTTTTTTAAGCAATAACTTTAGTAGTAGGTTATATAGACCTTTAGTATTTCTTTAACCCAGCTAATTAAAGGGTTATATTATTTTAGCCATCTATATCTAAGTATTATCTTATAATACTTTAGGGGTGTTATAAATAGGGAAATATATTTAAGGTATTTGCCTATCTGTAATTTTATAAAAGTATAGTGCGTTAGTTCGCTATATATTAAGGATTTACCATTAAAACCTCGTAGGCCTTAAGGCTTATTAAGTTTCTTTAAATTTAGGCGTTAAGTTTTTATATAGTTTATATTAATAAAGCCTATACTAGTAGCTCTACTATCTATAAGGACTTATACTTCCTTCTATTTACTAAGTATTTAAATTTCGCCAAGTATATTAAGGGAGTTATATTATATATTAGCGCTAAAAGAGCCTAGACATTTATACTCTTCTACCTTTTATTTTAAGACGCAACTTAGCCTTAGGATAATTTATTTTCTAAGTTAACTAAAGGTAAGGTGCTTTATAGCGTCTAAGTATAATTTATAGAGCGGGTATAATTTAAGAAATAAGTATGGCTTAAGGAACGAGAGGAACTATAGCGGACCTTTTTAAAGGGGTAAATTTGGCAATGCTTTTAAATATATCCTCTTTTACCGCATCTAAAGCATTCTCCATTTATAGCTTAAGTTCTTTATTTATTAGTTTCTAAGGATGTATAGAATTAAGCGGTATTAAGGTCTATAGGGTTATATATAGGGCTTTTAGATTTTAGAGACGGATTGCGCTTTAGGGTATATACTAGTTTTATAATATTTTAAACGTAAGGTATAGTTAACTTTAGAGAATAAGTCTATTTATTATATTAAAGGTCCTTATTAATTTATTAATATATTATAGTAAATTTGGATAGGTTTTTTAGCAGTTTCTTACCTACTAACTAGGCTCTAATTTTATCCAAGATAGCTTATTAAAGGGCAGTAACTCTAGCAGCTTTATTCTAATTTAGTTTACTAATAAGGCCTAAAAATTCTAAAAAGAAGTTAGTAAAGTCTTAGTTCCGTTATTATAGGTTTTTAAGCTTAGTAATAGCTATATATTCTTAGCTAGCGTTATTATACATTTATTCTAGCAGAGAGATAAAGGGTTTGAAATTAATAAAGGTGCTATTACAGAAGAATGGGTCTATAGTTTATGCAGCGTCTTTATTTATATAAGACATTCCATAGCTAACCTTGCTAGCTTTAGTAGGGTATTAGTTATAGTTTATTAAAAGTTTGGGATGGAGCTTAATTATAAAGGAGTATAGGTTATTTTAATTTCTATTAAATATTAGAGGGTTAGGGAGCTTTTTAGATTTTATAATAGGTATTAAATTTATTATAGATATAGGTTAAGTTACTAGTTTAAGGTTTACGTTTAAGGGGCCAGGCTTAAATATAGTTATTTTAATCTTGTTTATAGGTATTTCTATTAGGGTCTTTAATAAAAGTGCCTTAATATTATAGAGTTCTTTATAGAGTGCTTCTATTAATTATTAATACTAGGCTTTTCCAAAGGTCACGCCTACTATATACAGTAGTTGTCCAGCTAACCATGACGTATAGGTCCAGTATTTAGGCCATTAGAGAAACTAAAAAAGGCCCCCCTAAATCACTCCTTAAATCACTCTAAAAGGTCCAAACAGCCTGCCTCTAGAGTATAATAGGAGGGTATAAGCGAACGGCCACAGCACTGCTTAAGAAGGAAGCCAATATTCCCCCCCTATAACTATATATTAAAGCCACTGCAATGTAAAGGGCGCAAAATGAACGCAACTCTAATATTATAAAGTATATCAAAACACGCCTAAATAAACTATGGAGGGACCCTAGGGCCCCCTATAGGAGAACAAACTAATAACCCCAAAGTAGGGAAGATATATTGGAGAAATAGGTAAAGAAAGCAGAAGAAGAATAGTGCTGCTTTAGGGCCTAGGCCTATATAGAGAAAAAAGGGAGACGCGTAAGAGGTTAGTAAAGATAATAGTAAGAGAGAGAAAGAAGCTAAAGTAGAGCATAAAAGAATGCTGGGAAACCATCTACTGTAATATAATACTAGTTAGACTAACGCTGGAGAGGTATATAGGAGTCAAAGGTATAGAGGCTGTCTTAAGTAAGAGGAACCCAAGCTGTAGCATAGTTAACGCTATAGGGGGTAAATACTTAAGGGCTCTAAGAAGGCCTAACAAAGGCAGAAAATATAATGGTAATACTTTTAAGAATAGGAATAATAGGACTAAAAGACTGGCTCTACTGGGTAGGTGTCCTAGTAGGTAGCCTAAAATACAAATATAGTTGGCCAAAATAGACACCAAAACACGTAATACTATTATGCCCCTTACGCACCAACTAAAAAGCAATACTCTTAATAACTAGCACAGAGAACTATAATATACTACTCTTAATATAAAAAGGTCTTAAGGCGGTTACCTAGTGGCTTATTAACTAAAGTATACTAGACTAGTTCTGGGTTATAAAGGAGATAGTAATAGAAGGTAAGGGGGCGAGTATTAGGCGCCCCCTAATAACTCTATAGTAGTAGAGTTAAGTTTATAATACTAGCGCGTCTATAGACTTATTACGGCAGCAGTGGTTCCTAAGGAGGTCAAAAAGTAAGGTAGTAGAGCACTATAGGTAACTTACAGGCGCCTTATAGGCAAGTCCTAAAAGGCGGGGAGGTGGATTATGGGGTTTTCTCATTTTCTTAAATAGAGTTTTCTCCCTATATGTAAATAAGGAGTAGTCCGCGTGGGCCTAATAGGGATCCGAATCGGATGTTAAGTAATGAATTATTATTATTAATACTAGGCTTCTAGTATAGCCTACTGTTAAGCTAAAATATCTATAAAGGATTATTATATTATGGTTAACTATTCCCTAACTAGAAATATAATACTTATAGTTATTAAAAGGGATTTAGGTTTGTTTACTATTTTAATATAATATAGTATAAGGGCGTAAAAAGGCTTTAAGGAAAATTTAAAGAAATAATATAAATTCTATCTAAATCTAATGGTATATAGCTCTTATAGAAAATAAGATATTATATAAAAAAGAAAAAGGAATAATAAGAGAATTATATAATTAAATAGTTAGGGTTTTTAGTAGTTAATATATATATATATATATATGGTCTTTAATAAACTTTAGTATTATACTATTAGTAGAAAATAGTAGATTATAGTAAATAATTATAAATAGTTATAGATAGTTATATATAGTTATAAACAGTTATAAATAGTTATAAATAGTTATAAATAGTTATAGATAGTTATAGATAGTTATAGATAGTTATAGATAGTTATAGATAGTTATAGATAGTTATAAACAGTTTTAAATAGTTATAAATAGTTTTAGATAGTTATCTATTAAATACTTTATTAAGATATTCCTACTATAACTAGGCTAGTCCTATTATACTAGGTTATTATAAGGGACTATTACCTAAACTAAAAAATCTTCCCTAGGGTTAAATACTATTAGGCTAATTAAGGAGATCTTATAGAGAATAGTAGAATACCTTAGTTTACTAGTGTTGGTCCTCGAAATCGGACTCTGCACCTATACGTGGTGAGGCCTACGAACCTGCTGGTCTTTGGACTCAGCAGAGCCAACGCAGAGACGTCGCACAGCTGCGGGTAGGGGTCGTGGTGGTGGTCGAAATGTTATAGGGGGTAGTAAAAAGTTTTCACATAAGATAGTAAGATCTCAAAAACCACTACTGACAGTACCCCCTTTATAGTAGATAACTGCTACGCTCTTATTCAACCCTGTGTAATCCTTGCCGATACGAGATGGAATCCAACGTCCCCCAACCCCCAATTAAAAGCATCGACGACCTCACATTAACGAACGAACGATCGCGAACAAACACGAACGAGTAAGTATACGGCCCCTCCTAACCCCCAGGGCAATCGCCCGCGGAGCATGCGGTCACTCGCCGTTAACTACTAAATACTACTTAGCAGCCTGGATTGCGACCCACGGTTTTCCCTATCTCCTTTTAACGGAGTGGTGACCCTTAGAGAGGGCCTAGCTGGGGCCTAGGCATAAAAGATACCCAAATATATAATATCCCGCTCGCTTATCAGTATTACGGTAGTTAGAACGGATGAATCCCCCTTACGCCTTTGATGGCTCTAGGGGGGAAGGAGGCAAGGCGTATACGGCAATGGTCAACAAGAGATAGCATATAGGGGATGGTTAAGATATAGGAGAAAACAATAAGTACACGGCGATTAATCGGCAAGGCCTAGCTAGGACGTAGTGAACCCTAGCTTTGGATAAGCTGGAGAAGGAAGCAGTAGTTCCTAAGGAGTTCAAAACATCTAAGGAGGAGGACGTGCTGTAGGCCCGCAGGGCCGCTACTACGTGCAAATATGGCAATTCGGGGTTTTTCATCCGACTGAGGTGGCTTATAGGGTTTTTCCTCCCCCAACCCAACTGCAGGGGTTTTCTTCCTGTAAATACACAAGTTTTCCCCCCTGTGACGGAGTAGTCTGCGTAGGCCAGTAGGATCCGTATCAGACGTTAATTAAAGAATTACTACTAGTTTACTAGTGTTATATTTATAAGAGTCGCTTATATACTGTATATATACTACTTACTAGTTTAGTATAGTAGTACTAGGGCTGCCTATAAGGCCTATAATCTGCAACTTTTACTATAATATAGGCAGTATAGTATTAAAGACTGTCCTTTTACTACTATTTTTAAAGCCTTTAGTATAATCTAGGTGCTAAAATAGTATATTAATAGGATTTGCTTTACCTAGCTTATATTTAATCTTAAAATTAAACTTAGCTAGTTTTTTAGTATACTAGACCTAGTAAGTAGATAAGCTCTTTATAGTTATAAAGTACCTAAGATTATTATAATTGTAGAGTATACGCGTTACATATACAGTATGCTTAAGGTAGTAGTGCTACGTCTTAAAGTATTATACTATAGCAAGTAATTCCTTATTATACGTATTATACTACACTTCTAGGCTAGTAAGCTTCTAACTATAATAAGTAATTAGGTACTAGTAGAGTTAATCTCCCTACCTAAAAGGCTGCAGAAGTATACCACTATAGGCATAATTAGAAGCGTTAGTAATTACTATTAGGGGTAGATTAGGGTTAAAGTAGTAAAGTAGAGGAGCCTATATAAATATAGCGTATAGCTTATAAAACGCCTACTAAGTATTATTAGGCCAGGACTAAGGTTAATACTATTTAGTAAGCCGTTTCTTGCGCTTTTATTTCTTCTTCTTCCTATCTAATATTAGGTTACAATATGCCTATATAAAATGTATATATAGGGGGTATATGGTATCTAAGTAGTTCTAGATAAATCGCCTATAAAAGTTAGCAAAGCTAAGAAAAACCTAGATATCCCTATAGGACTTAGGCTTAGGCCATTCCTTAATAGCTTTTTTGTAGGTAGGATCTATTATAATACTATTAGGTATAATAATAAAGCTTAGAAACTTAACATTCTTAGTATAAAAGATATATTTTAATAGTTTGGTGTATAGGCCCTAAGTATAGAGCTATTATAGTACCTGCTTAATATGCTTAATATACTTATCCTTATTATTTAAGTAGATAAAAATGTTATCTAGGTAAACTATATAGATAGTATTCACTAGGGTCCTTAAAGCCTTTTAAATATAGCTCTAAAAGGTCGTAGGGGCGTTAGTAAGGCTAAAGGGCATTACTAGGTACTTAAAGTAACTATAGTGTGTCTTAAATGCGGTCTTCTATTTATCTCCCTTTTTAATATAAATCCTATAGTACGTATTATAAAGATTTAGCATTATAAATATCTTTATATAGCTAAACCTATTAAAGAGTTCGCTAACTAGCGGTAGGGGGTATTAGTTTTTAATTATAATCTTGTTTAGGCGTCTATAGTTAACATATAGCTATATTATACCTTCTGCTTTTAGTATAAAGAGAATAGGCGCTCTAATAGGCGACTTGCTAGGCTTAATCCAGCCCTTCTTAAGGGCACTCTTTAGGTACTCCTATAAGATCTATAACTTTTTCTATAAGAGGTTGTAGATAGATATCTATAGTGGCGTCTTACCTTCTTTTAAGTTAATTATATAGTTATACTTAGAGTTTTAAGGTAGTATACTTGCTAACTTATTAGAGAAGACATTGATCTCTTTTTTATATATATTTAGTAGGCTAGGGTCTATAGAGGTTAAGGTAACTATTATATAGTAGTGTGCTTCTGGGAGCTAGTAAAGAGAAGGGTATAGCTAATATATATTTATACACTAAGAGTATATATAGCCCCATCATAGTATACTTAATAGTTTTAGGGTTTTAATTGCCTCCCCCCTAAGTTAAGGTGATCTATACTGGCACTAAAGGGTCTTTATAGGTACTTATTGCCAGTAATAATAGGTCCTCTACTATATTTATAATAGATATCTCTATATCTAGAGGGTCTGCATAGGTACTTACTACTAGTAATAATAGGTCCTCTATTGTATTTACAACTAGGGCAAAAAAGAAGTCTTCTATTTATAGTGAATAGACTATTTTACTAGCCTTAATATCTACCAGGAGCGCATTAAGGGTGACTATTTAGAGGCGTCTGTAAGGGCGTAAAGAGGCTTTAGGGAAGATTTAAAGGAATGATGTAAATTCTATCTAAATCTAAGGGTATATAGCTCTTGAAGAGAACAAGACGTTGCGTAAAGAAGAGAAAGGAATATAGGAAACTTGTAACTAAATATTTAGGGTCTTGGCAGCAGACGCGTGGGCACGAGCCTACGCGGATTTCGACAAGTTTCGACTAAATTCTATCACGTTGGTGGAATTTGGTGGAATTTGATCAAGTTAGCAGAACTTGGTAGAAAATGGTGGATTACAGCAGACAATTGCGGATAGTTGTAGATAGTTGCAGACAGTTATAAACAGTTTATAAACAGTTTTATATAGTTATCTATTAATTGTTTCACTAAGACATTCCTACTATAACTGGGCTAGTCCCGTTATAGTACCCCCCCTTTTTGGCCGAAGGTCTAAAACAATTCAATTTAGTTAAGAATTTATAACTTATCGCGTTATAAGCGTCGTGACGTATTTTAAGTTCTTTTTAATTTCGAGTTTCCTGCTATTGTGTTTTATATCTTTGTGTTAGGTAGCAGTCGCTTACCTTTATATTGTGTCCATCTAGCCGGAGCAGGCCGCGAAAGATAGTCCTTATAGAACTCTTTTACTAAGGTAGGCGCGTCGGCCTTAATCTGGTTATAGGTTTCCCAGGTTTGTGTTTTATATCCTTCCCACTTAATAAGAAGTTTGAATTGTTTAGATTATAGTTTCTATCGTATATTGTTAATCAAGTTAATGAAGTAAGAACTATTACCGTTGTTAATAATTATGGGAGGTAGCAGCGGCACTTTATAAGTTATAGGATTATCTTTTAAAGGTTGCAATAAGCTTATATAAAACGTCGGGTGTATTTTTATCTTAGTTGGTAGTTTAAGCTTATAGGCATATGGGCTTAGTTTCTTCTTAATTTAGTATAGGCCTGCGAACTTCTAATCGAGTTTCTTTAAGGGCCGTTAAGTCTTTAGGTTTTATGTATTTAGGTAGGCTATATCACCTTCCTTAAAGTCCCATACAGGAGCTCGTCCTTTATTTATATACTATTTCTATAACATTTGAGCGTACGTTAATTTACTTTGTAATAGTTCTGTTAACTGCTTTATTTGATTAGCAAAGTTGTATATATTAATTAACTAAATCTGTTTAATTGTGGGTCCTATTGTGTTAATTTTAGGTTATAGTTTAAATCTAAGTTAAGGGTCTTGTCTGTAGGTTGTATAGAACGGCGTCACGCCTATTAATACATTTATTATATTATTTGCGGTAAACTTAGCTAAAGGCAGCCATTTTTTCCAGTTATCTTGTAGGTAGGAGCAGTATATTTATAAGTATTGTTCTATAATTGCATTTATAATTTCAGTTTGGCTATCCGTCTTTGGATAAAATACAGTTAAGAGTTATATTTAAATGCTTAATTGTTTGTATAAAGCTTGCCAGAAGTCTGAAATAAACTGGCTTCTGTAGTTAGATACTATTATATTAGGAAGTCTGTATAGCTTAAAGATGTGCTTAATAAAACATTTAGCTACTAATATCGCATTTTTATAAGGCGGTTAATAACTACTATAATATTTATAAACCTATTACTATTAGGCAAGTTGACTACAAAGTTAATTAAGATGTTACGCCATCTTTACATTGGAATTGGTAGCGGTTAAAGTACTCCTTGCTTCTTTATATAAGAGGTCTTTCCACGTACGCATATCCTGTATGCTTGAACGTATTTTCGTATGTAGTTGTGCATTATAGGCTAGTAGTATACTTGTTAAATAATTTTATAAGTTTTTATATAGCCAGGGTGCCCTGCTACAGGAGAGTTGTATATAAATTTAAGTATCTTAAATTGTAAGGGTTTGGAATTCGGAACTACCATCTTCTATTAGTAGTATAATTAGTTATTTTAAATTTCGCATTTAGCAAGTGTAATATCCTTATACTGTCGTTTTCCTGTTTGAATTGCTTTTATTATATCTATTATCCATGCATTGTTCTTGTATTTGTATTCTATTAGCTTATTAATTTCCATTTCCTATTTATTAACTTCTAATTTATTTCTATTAAGTTCTATATCTAGGAATATAGGATATAGTTTTTTAAAATGTTTAGAAGGCAATAAAATCTATAATTAATTTGTAATCCATTTATCTATAGCATTTGCAGGTAGGTCCTATAACTATTATATTAATGCGTTAGGCTTCTAATTAAGTTTGCCCAGTTAGTACATAATCTTAAAATTAAATTGTAAGAGGTATTCAGCTCAACAAATTTGGCGCTGCGTTAATTGCTTTATAGTTATAAAGTACTGTAGGTTATTATGGTCTGTTAATACACATATTAGGAATAATAATCCTTTAAGCTTAGGACGCCATTATTTAAAACATCTAATAATTGTAAGCAGTTCCTTATTATATATCTTATAGTTTAATTTAGCAGGGGTAAGTTTTTGGGAGAGAAAGGCTACTAGACATAGCTTACCGTCCTTATTATATTATAACAACACTCCCCCTAGCGTATAATTGGATGAGTCTGTTTCTATAATGTATTTAAGGTTAGGGTCAAAGTAGGTAAGAATCAGAGCAGTTATAAAACAATACTTTAGGTCGTTAAAAGCTTGTTTATATTTAGTAGTCTATTTAAATTTTATGTTCTTTCTTATTAAGTTTACTAATAGCTAAGCAGTTTCTAAGAAGTAGTTAATAAATCGTTAATAGAAATTTATAAATCCTAGAAATCCTTAAATATCTTATACGTTGCTAGGGCTTTCCCAATTTACAATTGCGGCGACTTTCTTAGGGTCCATTTTAATTCCGTTATGGGATATTATCAAGCCTAAGTATATAACCTTAGACGCGTGGAACTTGCATTTCTTAATATCACATTATAGGTCCGCATCTTATAGGCGTTTAAGGACCATTCTAATATATTTCTAATATTTAGAAAGCGAGGATAAGTAGATTAAGATATTATTAATATACACAGTAACAAATATATCAAGGAATTCGTAAAGCATATTATTAACATATTGCTAAAACGTACCAGGACTATTCTTTACGCTAAATAGCATTACTAGGTATTTAAAGAGTCTCCATTATATATAAAAAGCTGTATACTTCTTATCTCCTTCTTATATACGGATTTTATTAAAGGCTGTAACTATATCAAGCTTTATAAAGTACCGTGCCTTCACTAAATAGTTAAGTGTCTCTTAAATTAGGGGAATTTGATATTAGTTTCAAATTATAATTACATTTAGAGCTTAATAATTAATATAGAATCTTAAGCCTCCTCCTAGCTTTTTAATAAATAGTATAGGTAAAGTAAATAGAGATTAACTAGGGTAAATAAATCCTTTTTCTAGATGCTTGTTAAGGTATTATCGCATTATAAGCAATTCTTTCTATAACATACCGTATAGCGGATTGAACTTTAGTATTATACCCAGCTCAAGTTCTATCTTAAAATCGTGCTTATCTTAGTACAGGGCTAGTTGGTTTACAAATTATCTTTTAAACTTATTAATTAGGTTATAGTACTCTTTAGGTACGAGAGGTTAAGGATTAATATACTGTTTTAGTTCTAGTGCTTTCTTAATATCTTCTATAGTTACAGCAAAGATTTCATAATCTTATCTTTTTACTAACAAAATAAAGAGTGCGGCTTGTATTATCCAAAATTTAAGAGATTTCAACAAAATATCTTCGCATTCTTTATCACAATCGGCAGTTATAAATTTATTATATTGGCTTAAGGTTCATGGCAAGGGTAATTTATATCGTGTTGAATTTAAATAGTTGTGTGTATGTTTATAAGGCAAATGGTTTTTTAAGCAATAACTTTAGCAATAAGTTATATGGAACTTTAGTATTTCTTTAACCCAGCTAATTAAAGGGTCGTGTTGTTTTAGCTATCTGTGTCTAAGTATAACTTTATATTGCTTTAAGGGTGTTATAAACAGGGAGACGTATTTAAGGTGTTTGACCATCTACATTTTTACTAAGGCGTAGTGCATTATTTCGCTATATATTAAGGGTTTGCTATTAAAGCCTTATAGGCCTTAAGGCTCGTTAAGTTTCTTCAAATTTAGGCGTTAAGTTTTTGCATAGTTCATATCAATAAAGCCCATGCTAGTGGCTCCGCTGTCTATAAGGATTTATACTTCCTTCTATTTTCCAAGTATTTAAATTTCGCCAAGTACATTAAGGGAGTCGTATTATATATCAGCGCTAGAAGAGCCTAGACACTTATGCTCTTCCACTTTTTATCCTAAGGTATAACTTAGCCTTAGGACAATTTGTTTTCCGAATTAACTAAGGGCAAGATGCTTCGTGGCGTTTAAGTATAATTTATAAAGTAGGTACGATTTAAGGAACGAGTATGGCTCAAGAAATAGGTATAATTTAAGAAATAGGAGGAGCTACAGCGGACCTTTTTAAAGGGGTAAGTTTGGCAATGCTTTTAAATATATCCTTTTTTACCGCATCCAAAGCATTCTCTATTTATGGCTTAAGTTCTTTATTTATTAGTTCCCAAGGGTGCATAGGATCAAGCGGCATTAAGGTCCATAGGGTTATATATAGGGCTTTTAGGTTTTAGAGACGGATCGCGTTTTAGGGTGTTTTAAATATAAGGTATAGTTAACTTTAGGGAACGAGTTTGTTTATTGTATTAAAGATCCTTATTAATTTGTTGGCATATTGTAGCAAATTCGGATAGGTTTTTTGGTAGTTCCCTACCTACTAACTAGGCTCTAATTTTATCCAAGATAGCTTATTAAAGGGCAGCAACTCTAGCGGCTTTATTTCAATCTAGTTCGCCAATAAGGCCTAAAAATTCCAAAAAGAAGCTAGTAAAGTCTTAGTTCCATTATTATAGGTTTTTAAGTTTAGTAACAGCTATATATTCACAGCTAGCGTTATTATATATTTATTTTAGTAGAGAGATAAAGATTTTAAAATTAACAAAGGTACTGTTATAGAAGAATGGATTTATGGTATATGCAGTATCCTTACTTAAACGAGACATTCCGTAGCTAACCTTACTAGCTTTAGTAGGGTATTGGTTATAGTTTGTTAAAAGTTTAAGACGGAGCTTAGTTATAAAGGGATATAGGTTATTTTAATTTCTATTAAATATTAGAGGATTAGGGAGCTTTTTGGATTTCATAGCAGGTATTAAACTTGTTATAGATATAGGTTAAGTTACCATTACTGGTTTAGTATTTGCATTTAACGGGTTAGGTTCAGATATAGTTATTTTAATTTCGTTTATAGGTATTGTTATTAGGGTCTCTAATAAAAGAGCCTTAACGTTGCGGAGTTCTTTGTGGAGTGCTTCTATTAATTGCTGATGTTAGGCTTCTAGTGCAGCCTACTATTAAGCTAGGGCATCTGTAAAGGATTATTGCATTATGGTTAATTATTCCCTGACTAAGGACATGATACTTGTGGTTATTAAAAGGGATTTAGGTTCGTTTACCATTTTTAATAGTAATTGTTTTAACGCAACGTAGTGTAAGGGCGCGAAGAGGCTTTAGGGAAGATTTAAAGGAATAATATAAATTCTATCTAAATCTAAGGGTATATAGCTCTTGAAGAGAACAAGATATTATATAAAGAAGAGAAAGGAATATAGGAAACTTATAACTAAATATTTAGGGTCTTAGCAGTAGACGCGTAGGCATAAGCCCATGCGGATTTTAACGAGTTTTAACCAAATTCCATTACATCAGTAGAATTTGGTGGAATTTAATTAAGTCGGCAGAACTTAGTGGAAAACGGTGGATTACAGCGGACAATCGCGGACAGTTGCAGATAGTTGCAGACAGTTATAAACAGTTTACAAACAGTTTCATACAGTTATCTGTCGAGTGTTTCACTGAGACATTCCTACTGTAACTAGGCTAGTCCCGTTACAGCGTCTAGGGTCTAAAGTACCCTAGATAAATTATCCAGAATAAAAGCTAATTAATAGATCTACTTCTGCGAGCTAATCCCATCTAAGGACTATATTATAACTATTAAATAAGCCACTCTAAAAGGTCTGGAGGCTAATAGTGTAAGGGGTGCCCTAGAAGTTGCTAGTAGTAATTATTAAATTATGGGTATTCTAGATTGTTATCTAGTTGCTATTAAGGAAATATATAATAGGTTTATGTAAACGTAGCGTATAGCTTATAAGTAGGTTAAACCTATAGATAACGTCTTAGTTAATAAGGTTAATTTAGCACCTATTATTGTATAAGTAATATAGGCGGACTTTACCCTAGGGTGTATCCATTATAACATATACCATAATGCATTTCTTCTCTCCCTCTATATTAGGCCCTAGTTATAGCTAAGAGAGATATACTATTAGGGCTTTAGGTTTTCTAAAAGCTGGCCTAATTTATCTTTACTAGCTTGCTTCTAGTATTCTTTATAGTAGTTACCTATAGGTCTCTTTTAACTTATATGTATACTACCGGTGTCTAAGGGATTCTCTAAGCTATCTAGCTTTTAAGTAGTCTCCTTAGGAGTTTACTTAGAAAAGTGTTGCCCTTTTTAGGTTCTGTTCCCTAAACCTAATTCTATAGAGCCTATACTATAACCACGCTTTATATATAATAATTTGCTACTGCTACTTACGCAATCTTTTATAAGCTTTATGGTATTAAGCAATTACTCTATATGGCGGATTTCGTTAAAGAGGTCCTTAGTAGTTCTTATCTATTAGGCAAAGTTCTAGCGGAAGAGCTCTACTTATAGGTAGGCTGGGAGATATAAGAACTAAAAGTCTACCTATTACTTAGGATTAATAAAAGGGTTATATAAGAAGAGGTTCTTTAAACTACGCATATAGGCTAGAAAGACGTTAAACCTCTAGTTCTCCTTTATAACAGCTATATAGTATATAGTAGTATTATTAAAGCGTCTTACTGTGGGGTTCTTAATCTGGTCTTAAACTATAGTAAAGGGCCTTTGTCTTTAGTACTTAACCAGTAATATACTAGTTGGGTAATTATCTTCTCTTTTACAAGACCTTTAATGGCCTAGTATATGCATTACTTATAGTTATAGTCAGCGTTGTTAACCTTAAATTGGTTCTTAACTGCGGCAATCTAGTGGTTAAAATACTATTAAGTAGTACTACTAATATTAGGTGGTGACTTCTTAACTAGGGCGTTAGGATTTATTTAGTGTATATATTTACTATATAACTTATACTCTTTACTAGAGAGGCAATAGGAGGGCTTTATTAAATTAATAATGCTCTATAAGTCGGCTATTTTCTTAGCTAGTTTATCTAGCTCCTTTATATTAGCAGTATTTAGTAGGACACTGGTAATCTTACTAAGCTCCTATTAAGCCTAGGTATATAAGTTAAACTAGTCTCTAGTATTTGCAGGTAGCTAATTGTTTTAAGGTTTAAAAGGTAGCTTAGATTCTACTAGTATATTTCTAGCGGTTTTGTCTACACTAGATCCTAAGGCATTTAGCGGTTGTATTATTAGCGTATTACCGTTAGGTATAGGCGTTGGTTTTCTTTTTAGAGGCATTATGGAAAAATTAAACCAGCTATCCTCCTAAGGAGATTGGAAAGGATTTAAATATAAGGTAAGGATATAGATAGGAAGCTTAATAATGGAATAATAGGGTATATTGTATATATAGACAAATCCTTAAGGGAAAAGAAGGAGTCTGTATGCAAGGTAAGGAAGAGTTTTCCCTAGTTATATGTAGCGTACGTACCTTACAGGCGAGTCACCCCTGGGTTGCCCCAGGGTCGCCTATACCTTGCGGCTATATAGCTATCTACTTAGGTTTTACCTGACAATAAACTAGAGAGAGATAATATAGATATTAGTACTAGCAAACAATATAGTAATACTTAAATTAAAAGAATAAAGGTTTAAACTTAGGGATAAAGATAAGCTATAAGTTAACCTAAGACACCTAGTATATTATATATTAGCGTAGATTATATATATAGATTGTGACGGTGCTGGGGCACCGTCCCCTGCAGCTGGCTTGGCGTAATATCCAGAGTTCGCCTGTACCGTGTATATATTGCCCCTAGGGCCCCTTTCTTCTGCTCCTTAGCTTAGTATCTTTAAGAGATAGCAATCCACAAGCTTCGGTTCAGGGGCATTTGTGCGAGCCGTCACATATATATAGATAATACGTATAATATATATAGAGCACTAAAAGATAAGTATCGCAAGTATCTAATAAGGATGTATTAGATAATAGACAAAAGACGGTTTAGAGATGCTAAATATATATATAGATAGCACCTAGTGGAAGTTTAGAAGTTAGAAGACTTAATACTTTTATTAGGAAGATTCCTTACAGAAGAATGCCTAGACGGATAATAGTAGTAGAAGTGCACCAAGAACACGTGTTTATAGTATATTAGGAAAAAGAAGTAAACTAAGTATTGGCCTAAGGAGGACTAAGTATAACTAGGATTTAGCAGCTAATAGTTAGGAAAAGTAGAGGCCTATAAAACTAAAAGGAGCTAGTAGTAAAGCCTTAGACCCTTAAAGGAATTTAAGAACAATACCTGAATTTATAAATTAATTAGTAGGATTAGAAGTTTAAAGCACTAGTAGATAGTGGAGTAATAAGAAACTATATATTACTAGCAGCAGTTAAAAGAATAGGGTTACTACACAGATAGAAAAAATACTTATATCCGTTAATAATAATTTTAGAAGATCTAATAGCCTATAGAGGAGGTATTATAAATCTCAAAATAGGACCTATTGTTACGAGACGAGGTCAAGGAGGCTCTGGGAAGTCATAGTATTGACTAGGTATACGACAGGATGTTGCACAAAGGTGTAAGAGGTCCGTAAAGATGGTCAGTTTAAAGTTAAAGTTATCGTTTTCACCGCTATACTTAGATTCGTCGGTATAGAGCTTAGCCAGGTTAGCTAGCTCCTTACCATAGGTCTTCACTTAGGTAGGTTATAGATCTATAACTTGCGGATCTATGGCTTGCGGATATATAGCTTGTGGATATATGGCTTGCGGATCTATAACTTAGACAATGGGGGTAATTTAGTCCATATTTTGGTTTACGGGGGTATTGCGGTCCGTAATTTGGGTTACATGGGTATTGCGGTCCGTAACTTGGGTACTAGGTATACTTTAGCCCGTAAAATCAATTCCGAAACTGCTTAGGTTTATAGGACGAGTTTAGTTAAGTAGGTTAGGTATAAGGCTAGCGATCACATTAAGTTTGGAAGAAGTAAAGAGTTCCTTAGTTTCTTAGAACTAGTCTAGGATTTCCTCTTTAGTCTATTCCGTTTGGTCCTTCTTATGTATTGTGTTGTATAAGGACTGTGTAATAGTAACTCGTTTATTCCTTTTAACCCATACACCTTGGTTACGTAAGAGGGTCCGTAGGTTACAGATAGTAGTAGGGTTGCATGCTTTAAAGATAGCTTCTATAAAGTCCGCGAAGTCTTCCTAGTATTGCTCCCATAGGTTGACGTTCATAAGCTTAAAATATTCGTATTCAAGAACTTTGAATTTGATGTAGTTGTTAACGTCAGGTATAAACGTGAGGTCGGCTCCCTACCTCCACTTTTCCTGGCCTTTATCGACTTGCTTCCTTAGGTCTGCTATACTGTATAGTGTAGTGTAGTACGTAGTGGGTGGAAGAGGTCTTGTAGTGGTCCGTAAAGGCAGTTGATGTCCGTAACGGTTTGCAGAAGGGTAGGGGGTTTCCGTAAGGTCTTATAACGGTCCGTAAAATCGATTAACGGGTCCATAGTGGTTCGTAGAAGGGTAAGGGGTCTCTATAAGGGGTCTAAGAGAGGTCGGAGGTATTAGGGGAGGTGTAGTAGGAATAGGGGTTTGAGGTTTAAAGGAGGTTGAGGGTAGGGGTTCCGTATAGGTCTATATTCGCGTCTATTATACTTCTAGTAAACCGTACTAAGACTTGAATAAGTATACAGAGTTAGAGATAAGTCCGTAATCCCCAACTTCCGACCTTCTAGCAGGTCGTACTAGGAGTCTAAATAGGTGGTCGCTGTCGTGTATCGCTTAGGGGGAGGTGTCGAGTGATTGCTAATCTATGCGCGCTTACTGATCAGTGTTCGTACTAACTTAATAGCACGAGTGAGTTATATCCCGGGGCACGAAATACGTATAGTATTGTATGCTCTTTGGGATGGTAGTGACTGTCTCTTATATTAAAGCAGACTACGTGGTCTATATACTAATACGACCTCCCCCTAATTAGTCAGTGCTTTAGGGGTGCACTAGACGCGTAAGCAGGTGGTTAGTATACTAAACGCGTAAGCACGCGTTCGGTACGACAGGTGCTGTAATTATACAATATTATAAACAATAATTTTTTAAAAAATTTATTTTATAAACCACTTTATTAACTATATAATAAGCCATATTTAAACTTTTATATTAATAGCTACTATAATAGTTAAGTTATAAATATTTTTAAAAAAATATTATTAAATAGTTTTTAGTACTATATACAAGCCAATTATATAGACGAGCCGGTTACCTATATATTTAAAAAACTTATATGTATAGTAAATATGTATATATATATAATATAGCTATATAACGACGGTCGTCTTATGAAAAGAAGGCAAAGTAGACTATTTAATCCCAGGAAGCTACCGCCCTATTGCCTTAGAAAACACCCTAAGCAAGATCTTAGAAAAGGTTATAGCGGACCACATAGCAGACACGGCAGAGGAACACGCCCTACTACCACAAAGCTAAATGGGGGCA
>Ga0307507_10002683_pt1 | contig 36583 bp, 12 predicted proteins | sample 7_EM_MG_FD_207223 | JGI IMG/M metagenome (GOLD analysis project Ga0307507, IMG submission 207223) | Populus trichocarpa ectomycorrhiza microbial communities from riparian zone in the Pacific Northwest, United States - 7_EM | ecosystem: Host-associated > Plants > Roots > Unclassified | place...
TGCAGAGCTTCGTGCAGAGCGTCGTGCAGAGCCTCTATACGCAGAGCTTCGTGCAGAGCCTCTATACGCAGAGCTTCGTGTAGAGCTTCGTGTAGAGCTTCGTGTAGAGCTTCGTGTAGAGCTTCGTATAGAGCTTCGTGTAGAGCTTCGTATAAAGCTTCGTGTAGAGCTTTGTGCAGAGCCTTATACAGAGCCTCTAAGTAATAAAACTATATAAGATTGTATAAGATTATATTAGATAATATATAATAGTTAAATATATAGCATATAACTTTACCTTTTAAAGTTGCTAAGTAGGTTAATTGCGTGTTAAGAAATATATAGTTAGCTTTTAAAGTTGTTAAGTTAGTTAATTGCATATTAAGTTAGTTAAATTGCGTATTAAGTTAGTTAATTATATATTAAGTTAGTTAAATTGCGTGTTAAGTTAGTTAATTATATATTAAGTTAATTAAATTACGTGTTAAGTTAATTAATTGTATATTAAATTAGTTAAATTATGTGTTAAGTTAGTTAATTGCATGTTAAGTTAGTTAAATTATGTATTAAGTTAGTTAATTGCATATTAAGTTAGTTAATTGCGTGTTAAGTTAGTTAAATTGCATATTAATTACGTGAAACGCGAAAATTAAAGTCTACTTAAATCTTATCCTGCGAATATTTTCCTAATAGATAGATCCTAATCTAATCTCAATCTATCCATCTTTTACACTGGTTATTCTAGGCGTCTATAGTCTTTAGGCAGTCCACAATAGCTAGCATAGCCTAGTAGAGTATTATAGCTAGCTAGGGCCTTCTTCCTCCTATTATAGGCAGGTTTCGACCTTCTGCGTAAAGGGTAGATAGGCCTTATACTAGAAGATAGGGTAGTTCTATATAGGGCTGCTTAGGAATATCTTATAGAGGACTACTAAGTCCTATAGGATAACCTCCTAGAGGTAGAATAAGAGGTTTATAGTGCCTATAGCTATAAGGTTGTTTGTAACGGAACCTTATAGTAGAAACTACGGTGGGTCCTATTATTAGGCTAAGTATATAGGTAAGAACAGTGTTAATAACGTAATAATAACTAGTGGAGTGGTTGCCTAACAGATTAACTCTAATTATATTCTAAGATTTACTATAAAGAGAGAACTATCTAAGTAGGGACTATGGTCCTTTAAATATATAACTATACGCCTAAGAAATCCCTTCGCTCTGTAAGGTATATATGCTCTGTCTGCTCTATTGTAGATTATATAGATTATATAGATTATATAGATTATATAGATTATATTATATAACCTTAGCTACTATTCCTTATTATATGGTTCTACTAGATCTATCCTGGACTGTACCTATATTAACTAACTAGCTTCCTCCAACTCTTCTCTAAGTAGTCGTAATATTGTACTTAAGCTGTCTATAATACTATCTCCCTCCTCTTTATTTTTGTCCTTAAAGATTCCTAACATCTCTAAGTCTTTTACTAGAGGTATAATGTCTGTTTAATTAGTCTGGTTAATATTCTTATTTATTATACCTAAAGTATCTTCTTCTTTTTCTACAGCTCGCCGGTTTTATACTATTGCTATAATCTTGTTTCTGGGTGAGATAATGCCGTCTCCATATTCTCGCTATATAAAAGAGGGGTTGGTCTATATTACGCTAGTAAGCCCTTTGTCTTAACAACCGTCCTCTTGTTTAGAGTGTACTAAAGTAAACATTTAATTGTTCTATAATGTTCGCTCTATTTCTAATGCTAAATATACGCGTCCTATGATTCTTAACAGTCTTTAGGTTCCCTGAGTAACTTATTATAGGGTCTTATATTTAATCTACCGCTAAGAAACTTAATAGTAAACTGGCCTCTACGCTACTTAAGGTTTAATATGTCTCTAAAGAGTCTGCATATGTTCTTAAAGCTTAATGTCTAGCTTATGCTCGTCTTTAACGTCTTAAATATATACGTAAGAAGGTTCGTTCTAAGGAGTAGAAGCTAGTTTAATAGGGTCTGTCTAAGCTAGGTAATAAAAGGACTAGCTCTCTTCCTGTAAGGGAAATAACTCTAAGTAGCTCGGCAATTGCTTCTCTTAGGTCCCCCTTAGGTGACTTATTTTTTGGCGATCCTTTCTTGTTAATATTACCTGACCTGCTTTCTTTTAATACTCCTATACCTTTCCTATAGCGTTTCCTAGGTTGCTTAATGGCTCCTAGGTAGTCTTACTATAGCCTATCTACTTTACTTTATACCACGTTTTGTTATCTACGTCCTTGTAACTAATAATCTTTAAAACTTGCTATTTGTCTTCTTCTTGTCCTCTATATATGTTTGCCTTGTAAACTAGTGGCTTAATACCTTTATATACTAGTTCTAGCATCGCGATATGCTATATAGGATAGATTTTTATTTTAGCTAGTAGATTTAACTTATATATAACTAATAAAATTCTTTACGCAATTTTAAAAGGTCCTAGTCTAATATAGTCTAACTTCTTGCTTAGTTATCAACTCTTGAAATTTTTATATAGTAGCTATACTTTATCTCCCTTCTTTAGATCTGGTCCCTTAGATCTCTTAGTATTATAGTACCTTTTTATCCTTTGCTGTACTAGCTTGGCTGTTTCTGTAAGGTCTATATAAAGATTTATTAACGTCTCTATTCTTTATTTAGCTGTGCTACTCGTTTTTTTTGCTTAATATGGCGATAATAATATTTTTGGTTTATACCCGTAGTTCGCCTTAAATAGTAATGTCCCCATTCCTTCTTATGGTGTTGTATTGTATATAAACTATATAACTAGTAATAACGATACCTAATTGTTCTATGCGTGATTGATATAATGTCTTAGATACTATTCTAGTATCTAGTTTAGTCTTTCCATTTGTCCGTCCGTCTACGGATAATATACTGTAGAGGTTGCTGTGCAAACTCCCTATTCTACTAGAAACACCTTTTAAAACGCTGCTATAAATCTTAGATCTCTGTCCGATATGATTTTGTCTAATACTCTATATCTTATAAATACTTCCTTTATATAGATTCTAGCGATATCCTCTACTGATATCTCTTTTGTGTATACTATAAAGTATCCTTACTTTATTAGCTTGTCTACTATTACTAAAATTGCATTATAATTTTATCCCGTAATAGGATCTCTTAACTTTAGTAACTTAATAATAAAGTCCTATAATATAACCTCCTATGGTCTTCCTGGTGTCTTAATAGGTTGTAGCCCTCCATATAGCTTATACCTTGTTAGTTTGTTTCTTTGGCAATCTAGATATTTTTTTATAACTTATCTTGCTAATCCCCAGATTTCTTAAATAATATACTCCTCCTAAAGTCTTAACACTAGTCCTATAGACCCATTATGTCCTTATATTATTCCCTTGTGGAATTCCTTAACAAATTCCTCTATAATAGACTTAGGCATATATATTACTTCTCTGTTTTTATATTGCTCTAAGTCTAGATCCTCTGCCTATACTTCTTAGATCTTCTATGTCCAATCACTTTCTAGTAATTTATAGATCTGACTTTCCTTAGTTGCTATAATCTTTAGATAATTATACCTAATTAATCTGTTTTAATCCCTTTGTAATAAAGCTCCTAACGGCTTTTTATTATTTTATAGTTTAGCCTTTCTGCTTAGAGCGTCTACTTGTGCGTTGTCTATACCTTTAGTATGCTAAATTTTAAAATGGTATTCTATAAGTATTTCCGCCTATCTAACCTGTCTTTAGTTAAGTTTCTTTATTGTTAGGAATCCTGTAAGGTTCTTATAGTCTATTTTAACTATAAATGGTTTCTCTATACCTTGTAAGAATACTCTCTATTTTTTAAGTGCTGTAATTATACCTAACAACTCCTTGTTGTAGATGTCGTAGTTTAACTCTAGTGGTGTTATTTTCCAACTATAGTATGCTGCTGGATGCTATGCGTCCTAATGCTTCTATAGTAAGTATACTCCTAGTGCAAAGTCTGATGTGTTTGTCTTAATAACTATTTCTAACTTTGGTTGATAGATCTTAAGGACTGGCTTTTAGGTAAATAACTCTTTAAGTTTCTGGAACAGCTTCTTCTACTTACTACCTTAAACCCATAGTTCCTCCTTCTTTGTTAGCCTTATAAACGGCTTAATGCTTTTTAACTATTATGCTATAAACCTCCTATAGTAGTTATAAAACCCTAGAAACGACCTTAATTGTGTAATATTCTCTAGTTCTTACCAACTTACTATAGCTTTAACTTTCTTTAGGTCTATACTAATTTTCCCTAGTTTGATAATAAATCCTATAAAATTAGTTTTCCTTATGAAGAACTCGCATTTTTTAATTGCTACTGGCATCTATTCTTCCTATAGTCTCTTTAAAACCCATTTAATGTGTTTTCTATATTCTCCCTTACTTTCTAAGTAAATAATAATGTCGTTAAAATATGCTATAATAAACTTATTTAGGTGTTCTCCTAATATACTATTAGTTCGCTTCTGGAACGTTATTAGTGCGTTTATAAGCCTAAACTGTATAACTAATAGTTTATATAGTCCTTCTTTTGACCTAAAGGCTGCCTTCTATTTATTGCCTTCCTTGATCCTAATCTGATGGTATACCTATCTTAGATCTATCTTTATAAAGATTTTTGCGTTGCCTATCCTATCTTGGATTTCGCTAATTAAGGGTAAAGGATACCTATCCTTTCTAGTAATACTGTTTAACTGTCTATAGTCTATGCACATCCTAAGTTTTCCGTTTTTCTTTAGGATAAACAATACTGGATATCCTGCTAATAACTATAATAGTCTAATATATCCCTTCTATAAGTTCTCCTAGATAAACTCCTTAAGCGCTACTAACTCTGTTTTAGTAAGCTTGTAGATTAGAAAGAACCTTAGATTTATTTCTTCTTCTAATTCTATCTTATGGTTCTATGCTGTATATTTTAATAGCTTTTTACTTTCTAGTGACTATAACTTCTTACCATACTTATGGTATCTCTTTGGTATATAACTTAAGCCTCGCTTAGTCTCTTTGTATATCGCTCCAACTTGGTACTATACTAACTTAGTTTACTGTCGCACTTTATACTATTAAGTATCCTTAATATCGACCTAACCTATAACCTAATTAATTTTTAGATTGTACTCCTATAACCAAGGCATTCCTAATATCGCCTTGTCCTGTCCTAACGGTAGGATATTAAAAGACATTCTAACTGGTCTCCCTTTAATAGTTAACTAAATAGGTTCTATTTTAAGATTAATAATACCTCCTCTATAGACTATCTAATCTCCTAAAATTGTTGTAAGTGGATATAGGTGTTCCTTCTGTCTATATGGTAACCCTATCCTTTCTACTACTTTTGGTAATATGTGGTTCCTAGTTGCTCTACTATTTACTAATGCTTTAAACTGCTGATCTTGCTATTTAACTTATAAATTTAGGTATTAACCTTAAATTCCTTTAAGGGTTTAAGGCTCTAATACTAGTTCCCTCTAGTCCTATGCGCCTCCCCTTTTTCTAACTATTGGCTGCTAGATCCTGTTTGTACTTAGTCTAATTTAGGCTAATACTTAGTTTATTTCTTTTCCTCTATATACTATAGATAAGTGTTCTCTAGGCACTCCCACCACTATTATCCTTTTAGGTATTCTTCTATAAGGAATCTTTTTAGTTAAAGTGTTAAGTCCCCTTAACCTTATACTTCTACTAGGTGCTATCTATGTATATACTTAGCATTCCTAAACTGCCTTTCCTTGGGTGCCTAATATATCCTAATTAAGTACTTCCGGTTCTTATCTTTTAGTGCTTTATGCATATTACAGGTGTCATCTACACAAGCTATCTATAATAGTGTATAATACGCTAGGTGACTTGGGTTAACTCTTAGTTTATCTTTATCCTTAAGTTTAAACCTATACCTGGTTAACCTAACCACTGGTATCTCTGTTATAGGTACTAAGATTTATTATTTACTTCTCTAGTTCCTAGATCCCTCTTTTAGGTTTCTTAATATTATAATTAATACCCCTTTAATGTGACTTATGCGTTTTTCCGTAATGGGTTGGTCTTGGACAACTTTTTTATCTAGCTATATATAAAAATCTTCCTATTTGTTATTATATTATTGCCTATACCACTTTCCGTATAACTGGTTTAGTGTGTATAGTCTATCTGTTAGAAAGTACCTTGTTATCACTATATTATAATATCCTTTAGTATATCTTTCTTTAAATCTAGTTAAGATATCTAGATCCTCTTTCTGTTCCAGTTTATCTAACCACTTTACCCTTAGTGTCCCTACACTCGGCCTATTAGTGATTCTTTATATAGGTGCTTTATCCCTTTTATAGTTTGGCATACTAGATCTCTAGTCTAGTTTCTGCTCTTGCTATATAATAATTCTTATTCTAAACTTATCTATAGTTTTTTGTTTTCTGCGTCTTGCAGCTAGATTTTTATAGTTATCTTACTTCTTAATCCTGGTATTGACTGTTTAATCTTTAGGCTAAACACTGCGTTTACCTAGGATTGCTAACGTTCTTATTTGTTCCCCAAACTTGTAGTTCTTGAACTTGCGTCCTATACTTATTCGTTTGTCTATAAATTGAGTAGCTGCCCTTTCCTATTAGTTTTTGTCCGTTGTAGGTCCTTAGGTATATCTTATCTTATCTTAAAAATCTTAAGCTTTTTGTATCTCTTCTTAAGAATCTTAAGCCTGTGGCCTTTTGCCTTTATTGAGTAATAAGCTAGCACTAGTAGTTATCTACTTACTTAGTTTCTTTTAAATATTGCTCCTATTGTCTTATAAAGCGATAGAAATTGTATTTAATAGTATTATAATACCCGTTACTAAACCTTGTTTTGTAATAGTCTTAATCTCTACTTCTGTTTTAACTTCTTTAAGGTCTGCATACTCCTAGTAAGCTACCTTTATTGCTTTATTGTTGGTAAATGCTTCGCCTATATTAAACTTATTATCTTTAATATCTAATCTATAAGCTGGTTTATTAGTTTCTCTAAACTTAGATAATAATAGCTCCTATGGCTAATAGCTTGCGCCGTACTTAGCGTCCTTATAAATTTGGTATACGTTGTTATAATAAAACGCGAAACTGTTAATTAAACATTCTTTTATTCCTTATAGTGCACTATTATCCCTCTGTATGTATGTGCTGTCTGCTGGCCTAGTTCCCTTTACTATGTAATTACTCTAACTACCTCTATAGTCTCTGGTGAAATAACCTTATTTTCCACAATTTATGCAAGCCCTATTTTTGAACTATTTTTTTTGTTATGGAGTCCGCCTAAACGTCTTCTGCTACTAAGATCCCTGGTTTAGCCTCTGCTTTTAGGTTCTTTAATTACTAGATCCTTAACCTCTAGGTTTCTATAGTTTCTTTTCCTACCTTTAGGTTTCTTTGGTACTACTTAGGTCTATTAGCTCTGCGCCATTCTATAGTTTTTAACTCTATATCTGTTATTGCGTACTCTACGCCATATACAACTATGGAACTCTATTTTACCCTTTCTTAGCTTGTTCCCTTTAATAGATCCTATTATTAATCTTTATTAACTAGTTTATTAACTCTCTTAGAGTATCCGTATCTTCCATTAGGATAATTACGTTCTGGACTTTAGCCTTAAGTCCTTATTTATACTGTGCTATAAGCGCCCTGTTATTCCACTTAACCTATATAGTTAGTGTTTAAAACTGCGTTGTATACTTAATTGCTAAAGTGCATTATACTAAGTTCTAAAGTTTCCGTTCCGCTGTTATGGTTGCTTTAGGGTCTCTAAATATTTGTGTTAACCGTTCTATAAATCCGTTCCAACTTGCAAATACATACCGTATATCTAGGTTAGTAGTCGTTACACCGTTTACTTGTATCTCTGTAAGGTAAGGCTTAAACTACTTTAGAGCTCTTCCTAATAAAAATAGTCCTGCGTATGCTACCTGGTCCATAGGTGTTGCTAACTTCGCTCCTTTCTATATAACCTTAAAATGCATCTACGTAAGAAACCCTTTAAGCTTTAACTTCTCCCCTAAGAACCGTTTAATTAAAGGTAACTTGACCTTTACTACTCTAATTCTATTAATGCGTTCTTTAAGTAGCCTGCTATTATCCTATAAGTAATTAACCATTTCCTATAACTAACCTTGCATAACTACTTAAGAATCCGTGTCCGCTATACTAGTATCTCCTGACCCTGAGGTTATAGCTGCCGTCAACGTCGTCGTGACTGGTGCTTTAGGTGGCATATTATTTGACCTTATTTAATACCGTAACCTTGGTAGTGAATGTGTAACGGAACCTTGTAGTAGGAACTACAGTGGGTCCTATTATTAGGCTGGGTATGTAGGTAAGAACAGTGTTAATAATATAATAATAACTAGTAGAGTGGTTGCCTAATAAATTAACTCCAATTATATTCTGAGATTTACTACAAAGAGAGAACTATCTGGGTAGGGACTGTGGTCCTTTAAATACATAACTATACGCCTAAGAAATCCCTTCGCTCCGTAAGGTATGTGTGCTCTGTCTACTCTGTTGCACGGAACCTTGTAGTAGGAACTACGGTGGGTCCTGTTATTGGGCTAGGTATGTAGGTAAGAACAGTGTCAACAACGTAATAATAACTAGTAAAGTGGTTGCCTAATAGATTAACTCTAATTGTATTCTAAGATTTACTACGAAGAGAGAACTATCTAGATAGGGACTGTGGTCCTTTAAATACATAACTATACGCCTAAGAAATCCCTTTGCTCTGTAAGGTACATATGCTCTGTCTGCTCTGTCGCAGATTATATAGATTATATAGATTATATAGATTATATTATATGACCTCGGCTACCATTCCTCGTCATATAGTTCTACCGGATCTATTCTGGACTGTGCCTATATTAACTAACTAGCTTCCTCCAACTCTTCTCTAAGTAGTCGTAACATTGTACTTAAGCTGTCCGTAATATTGTTAATTTAGCTAACCTAAGGGCTAAACCAACCCTTTTAGATGTCTAGCTCTGGCCAGATTATTAACAGTAGTATATTAGGGGGGGCAACGCTTGCCTTATAAATCTTAAAGCAGCCCATCTACGGCGTATAGCTGGCCATTATCCGTATAAACTCTTATAGTAGCGAGTTTAAATAGCAGCTAACTATCTACTTCTAGTTCTACCTACTAGCGCGTCTAATCTAGTCCTTACTAACCCCTTTTAGCTTTACCATTTTAGCGCCAGTACTTTATCCAATATGGGTTTTCTTTTGTAAGAAGATACTAATATACTAGAATACTTTAGTAACCCACTCCTACTGCAAGTTATAACGTGGGTGACAGGGTTTTGACGTTTGATGGGTTTTGACGGTTTTAAGGTTTTCCCATACAAACTTTGTCCGTGTCCCTCGCTTAGAGTTTTGATGTTGGAAACCGTCAAAACCCATCAAACCGTCAAAACCCTGTCACCCACGTTATAAGAAGGCCGCCTTACAGTCCCCGGCGCTGCTCTTAATTAGGCAGATATTATACCATACTAACCGCTTATTAAAGTCTGGGAACGGCTTATTACTAAGGTCCTAGTAATATAGGAGGTAGAAAGCTAGCCTACTAAGCATATAGATAAGCGGCTTCTTATTATATAGAGCCCTAATAGTTTTAAGGCGGCTATACTAGTTCTACTTACTAGCGTATATAGTAAATATTAGGGGCATATAGCATGTAGGGCCTTCGCCCTTAAACTTAAAGGTAAATAGGTCTAAGATCTTGGCGGAGCGCCTATCGCCACTATAGGTAAGCATATAGTGGCCTAGTAGGATATCTATAAGCGTGCGGAGGTAGCATTCTAGTAAGAAGTCTCCATAGGCCTATAGCTGGCAGCAGACATTCTTAAACTTATCCTCTATATATCCGTTAAGCAGTATATCTCTACCCTTATTTACAAACTGGTCCTTTTCCCACTACGCGTCCCTCTATTATAGAATCTTTAGGTACTCCCTAATATTATCCTCCTGTAGGGACTAGTAACTATTTATCCCCATAGCCTTCTGCGCCCGGTAGAGGTCTATTAGGGCCGTAATATAGCCGCAAACTAAGCGCTAGGAGAGCCGCGTCTTATCCTAGGGTATATTATTACTAACCTTACAGCTTTTTACTTTTAGTAGCCGGCCTGTAACCTCCTTAATAAGAAAAAGGAGTAGCTTTTCTTTTGTAACGGTATCGCTATTATAGTACTGCTTTTTCTTATAAAAGGCCTAGAAAGACACGCGTTAGCTATAAGTATACTACTCTATAAAGCACCTAGCTACCTACCTTAAACTCCTTCTACTTTGGCTTATAATTTAGAGACATGTTTTTAGGCCTCTTAGCACGTGTAAGGGTGAGGATACTCTGCGCGTTAGCGCGTAGTTTGGTATTATTCGCGACGTTAATCTCTACGCGACTAATTAACGCCATTTTTAAGATAGGACGCTGCTAGAGAAGCGGCGCCCTAGGGGGGATTCCTATTTTTTAAATATACGCAGATGTAGACTGGGGAAAAGAGGTAGAGAAAGTATACCTACCGGCCGCTTAGCGACTAAATAAGTGACCTTACCGCATAGGGTAAATACATGGCGCATAGCTAGACCAATAGGCCAATAGTACGCGCGCATTAGCGACTTAATTAGCGGGGGTAAAGACTTACCTTAGTAAGCTTAGACGTGATTCTATTGGTGCGGATTTTCAATCGGTCCGCAAGCTGATTAACTACATTTGTGCGAAACCACTAGAATTACGTCTAAGCTACATTTCTAAGGTTTTTTAGATTTCCGACGAAATCCGCGTTGCGGATATTGCGGATATTGAAATAACTTAATACTAGGACTTTATATTATTCCCCAAAGTTGATTAATTATACAATAGAACGTAGGCTTTTAGAATATATCATTTTTATTACTTAGGCATTTTCAGGTCTTGTGATTATTTTTATTAAAAAAAAAAAACCGCGTTATTAGCAATTCTGTGACTATATATAACTTTATTAAACGCTAGCTAATATATATTAAACCCCTATAGATCTATAATAGCCACCCTAAAGAACCTATTATAGCCTGGCGGATATATAGCATTAGTATTATAGTGTGTAACACCTACTGAAACCTTATTACACGCTAACTACTAAGCTACGGATATCTAGGCAAATCTACTATATACTAGCACCAAAACCCACTAGGCGGAGAGGGAGGAAGTTAAATAAGGTACTAGAACAGCCGCGACCGCATTAGGTGTTGGATAATTGGACTTAGAGGAGTTATGGAACAGACTAGGAGCAATAGCTATAGGACCTTTAAGATTAGCTTCTTGCGCTTTGCGGAGAGAGCAAGGCCTGGCAGCTAAGCAAGGTTAATAAGGCTATTGCTTTTTTATATCTATATCACGGACGTGCGGAGCAGCTTAAAGCCCTTGGGTGGCTACTGTTTAAGGAAAAAGATATAATACTTATTGCAAGAACCTTATTTGGCAAGAGTATAATAATATAAGCAATACTATGTCTTCTTTGGGCCTTAGTAGTAATTATTATCTTGCCACTTAATGCAATTGGTGTGGAGTAGAAGGTAAAGATTAAGGAGCTTCCTAGAATAAGGCCGGTTTATATATATACCGAGATAATATCCGCACGTCTTTTATAGGAAATCCGCATTAGAGTATACACCTATATTTTAATATCGCCAGAACTGTTGGTTGGTAAAAGGTTCTATAAGACTTTTACTAACCCTGCCTTTCGTGCGTATATTGGCTTGGTAGTGATTAATAAGGTGCACCTTGTGGCTAATTAGGGGGGTTTATTCCGGAGTTTGTATACACAGCTATAAAAAGTGCGGTCGTTATTAGGGCGGAGGCCTTAGTTTGCTTATACTATAACGCTTAATAATATAACGTTTAAGATTATTAAAGAGTTGGCGGGCTTTTAAAATAATATTAATATAGTACGGATATTAATTAACCGGCTAGATCTATTAATTATTAGAGAATATATTAAGTGAGGAAGTAAGAAGTCCTTTAAGAGCTTATACTTTGTTATAGACCGCGCGTATACCGCTATATCTGCTAAGTAGGGAATCCAATACACGCTAACTCCCCACTAGATCCTAAAGATAATTATCTTTCTTAATTTAAAGGACCTAATATTACTAGGGAGGGACACAATTTGTTTATAGTTAATATATTACAGGTACCAGGAAGCGCAGGCTAGAAGAGCTGTTTAGCTTTATTATGCATCATTAGCTATTGCGGATAAAGATAGATTATATAAAGAGTTAAGAAAACCTAACTCTAAAATCCGCATTCTGCTCTCCTCTGACGCGCTTGCTTATAGCGCTGATATTTCTAATTTTAACTGTATTGCGTAGTATTGCATATATAGAGACAAGTCTATTAATATAATGTGGTAATGACTTAGACGCGGTGCTCGTGGTAGTAGTTAAAAAGGTAAGGCGATATTTCTAATTAAGGATTGGTATAAAGGTCCACGTAAGGATATTACTAGGCCAGCCAAAAATCGCGGTTATACTAGTAGAGCCTTCCAATCTTAGCTAAGTTAACTTAGCCATAAATATCGTGTCAAGCGACAGGTGTTATAAGAGGATAGGGCTGCTGATTTTGCTAGCAATATATCTTTAAGAGTGTCTATATGCAGCGATGCTAATTCTAATGCGTCCGCATCTAATATAGGATAAGAGCTTAGTCTGGGTAGAACATCTATAGTCCTACCTATGGATATTCTACTAAAGAAGCTAGCGTGGCGCCTAAAGACTAAAGCTAAGAAAAGAGCAGCTCTCTCCCATTATATATATGCTTTTGTGAATGAGGAAAAGGGCTGCTTATAAAAGATTATATTAGAGAACTATAAGAAGTAGTCTCCGTCTACTAGTGGCTAGGGTTATTGCTCTAACTATAATTCTACTTTACGGGCTTTTAAAGAGTTTAATATCCGTAAGCTGTATATAAAGGGGATTCCAAGGAAGATATAACAAAAGGCCTTTACCGTAAGTATAAAAAACTGGTTCTGTAACTAGATAGAGAAGAAATATTAGCACGCTGTTTAGAATCCAATTTTAAGCTACGTTATATCTAATAAGCAAATTGCCACTCTTTACAGCTGCGCCTGGTATATAACCAGCTATAAGGCACTTAAGAAAAACCTACCTAATTAGAATTGTGGTTAGCTTGGTAATAATCTAGATAAGTTTATTACCTTTATTTAAAAGGAGGTAGAAAAGGTAAATTAGGCAAAGAGCTAGCTATTAGCATTAGCAAGTAAATTAAAAGATAGCGTAGAGCGGATATTACCACGGTCTAGGGTAACAGAGAGGCGTATAGTATTGGCAGCTTAAAGTCCGCAAATATAAGTAGCCCAGCTACCTTAATTGATATCCGCCGAAAATCCGCATATAGGGCTGCCGATACTATTACCTTCTTAGCCTATATCTAGTAGGAACGCGCAGCTGGCTAGCCTAAACTCTAGCTAGCAGAACACCTCTAGGCTAAGTATACTAAAGCCCCACAATAGATATCAGTCCTGGCAATGTGACGGTTAGGTCCAGTTTTTAATATAGGGCGGATATCCAGGATCTTAAGGTTAGGCCGGGTATTAAGAGCCCTAGGGCAACAATCAGCATTAGTTATTGTCTGGTATTAAGTATCAGCCTCTTGGATATTAGGGTCTATACTATAATAATAGATATTAACTCCCTACAGCTCCAGGATATCTAAGTCTATACTATAGCATTAGAAACCAGTCTCTGGGGTAGGCTTGGTATTATAGCTTATAAGGCAGCTCTGCATCTTAACCCTTAGAACAATCCGGATATTAGAGCTTATAGCGCAGTATTAGGTCTTAGCCCTTAGAGCAATCTAGACATTAGAGCTTATAGTAGAGCATTAAATCTAAATCTTTAGGGCAGTCTAAGTATTAGAGCTTATAGTGTAATACTAAGTCTTAACTTTTAGATAAGCCTAAGGTTTAATATTCGCAATATAGCACTGGATCTCTAATTACGAAAAATTTCAAAGTTTAAGATCTGTAACGTAGTACCAGTTCCTAGGTAGTAGGAAATCCGAAAATTTAGAGTTCGCAACGCAGTATTAGATCTCCGCTCCTAGAAAATCCTAAGGCTTAGGATTTAAGTTGCGATACTAGATCTCCGCTCCTAGGAAACTCTAAGGCTTAGGGTTTATAGGCTAATACTTAATCTCCGCCCTCTAAACTGGGCGCAGTTTAGAATTTATATACTAATGCTCGATCCCCACCTTCTAAATTGGGTGTAGCTCAGAATTTGCGGTCTAATGTTTGATCTCCGCTCTCTAAACTAAGCGCAGCTTAGAACCTGCAGCCTAGTGCTCGATCTCCGCCCTCGGTTTTGGATATAACGCAGCTTTAGTAGGTTGGTATTTAATATTCCTTAGCGTTTCACTTATTTGTTGACTTAACTAGGACTAGGGCAAAGCTCTAATTAATATCTAGGTGTTAAGTGTTGATCTCCATATGCGTATTTAAATAGTCTATTAAATTCTTATCTAGAGAGACACTAAGGTTTATACCTAAAGCTCCTAAAACCTGCAGAACCTATATTATATTAGCTATTTAGTTTAAGTGTCTTATAATTCTCGTAACTAGATATTATCTGTTCTTCTTAGGCTACTATGCTTTAAGACTCTTAGCCAATATCAGATCCGCCTCGCGGTAAAAGAAAATAAAAAGACGTATCTACGTACTTTAAAAGTAAGAAATCCGCTTACTAAGTAAACCCAATACCTACTTATAACCATTCTTCAGCACCTTAATTAAGCGGTAATTCTATATTAATGTCACTTTGTAAGTTAACTAGACGGCGCCCACTTACCTTAATTAGTAGTAACTTAACTATAAAGGATTTACGCGCTACAAATAAGCGTTTATAAGGCGGTTAATATTTACTAAGGTGAGTTACTATAGCAATTACTTGTTAGTAAGCTAATTTGATAAAATCGGCAGCGTAGATATTTACCTTTAATTAACCTCCGCACCTTCTACCTTATAGGATTATACCGCAAACTTTATTATTATTGTTTTATCTACTGTCTATTAGCATACTACTATCTATAATGCCTTCTTTTACACCTCTAAACACGTTTAATAGCTATTTAGTTAACGAACTTAATATACGCGACGTTGATAATAAAATAATTAAGGATGCTTTTAAGGACGCCCTTTCTTTTACTAATCCTTTAGGGTCTCTGCCTAGAGAGTTAGCTTTTTAATACCAAATTATGCCTATAGCTAATATAATTTTAGGAAATATGTACTAAAACACTCTTTGTCGGATCTAGCAGAGCACTATAATAAGGCTATTGCGAAAACCGCTAGAAATCTATTTACCTCTTCGCTGCCTAGCTCTTTGCCGCCTACTTCTTTGCCGCCTGCCTCTTCGCCGCCTACTACTTTTAAAAAGTTTAACTGTTGTCATGCTTCTACTTCTCTTAAAAGGCAGGCTGATAGAATTGCTGCGTAAAATGTTTAGTATAAGATAGCCTTTAAATTGTATATGTTAACTATACTATTTTAGTATCTTGTCTACTAATTTACCTCTCATAGTAACCTAACAGAAATGTTAGAGATTTTAGATAACAATGAAGAAAGCAATCTTAATAACACCGACTCTCCTAAAAGCCCTCCTCTATTCTCTTACAATCCCCGCAGCCCTCGTAAGCTCCGCAGTATATAGATGGCCCAAGCTGTAACGTCTAATATTGATATAAATAAGCGCCTTCCTATTTAAGTGCCGTTAGCAAATAAATAGTACACCCTAAAAGCTAGTGCTTGGGAGAATATAAAGGAAGCTCGCTAGCGGATATATACCCATATCTAGAATATTGAGGGTAGCTCTAGTATGCTGCGCGATCCGCTATACGCTCTATACGTTAAGCAAGACTATAAATATTACGTTTATAAGCAGGACTCTAGACCTTATTTTAGAGGTGCATACTTAAGATATCGCTTAGGTGGTAGGTCGTGCGAAAAGGTATATGCTGTATATGCTAATAGTATACTATTATTCTATCAGCTAACACGTATATAGGATAGTTTGCTAAGACTAGAGCCGGTTACACTTTAGTATAAAAAACGTGCGCAATTAGCTTCTACTAGTAATCCGGCTGAAACACCTAGTAAGAAGGTATAATATCCGCATTTTAATAATACAGATATTGCTAATATTCGTATAGCTTTATACCCGCACTATCCCCCCTCTAGAGACCTCCCCTCCCTTAAAGACTTCTACTCTTTTACTAATTCCTGGCACGTCTGGTGCTGCTTTTGGTACTCCCGCTCGCACGGAATCTGTTGGGGTGTATTTAGCAATTGCTGTTTCCGCGCGCGTTAATATGGTTGGTAAACGGGTAACTAATATAGCGAAAGATATTCAAGCTATAGACCGCCGGTTAAATGAGTTTGGAGATTCTCTAAGTAAGGTAAAGGATAAGCTTGCGTTCCTAAGGCGTAGTATTACTGCACTTATATACAACACTAGGTTGCCGGATATAGAATTTAAGTAGATATAGGTTAGCTGTTACTATGGGTTGGCTATTATTACGGGTTTAGAGTAATAAAATAGTAGTTTTTACCTCTCTGCTACTATATATGAATTAAGTCTCTGCCTTGCATTTAATAGATATACTTAATTAATATTATAATATCCGTATAAGCTAGGATAAAGATGTCCGTATAAGCTAGGATAAAGATATCCGCACAAGCTAAGATAAAGGTATTTATATATTCGCACTACTGATATTTACTAAGGTAAGTCACTATAGCAGCGATTATTTGTTAGTGTGTTGTTTTAATAAAATTTGCAGATTGGATATTCACCTTAAATTAACCTCTGTATGTCTTCTTCCTCTACTAACCTTCCACCTTATAACACCGCACTGTAAACTTTATTATTGTTGTTTTATCCACTATCCCTTAGCATTCTACTGTCTATAATGCCTTTATTTATACCTATAAACGATGTTAATGCGAATAACAGTAGCCAGGCAGTTAAGGAACTTAATATATACGAAATGAATAAGGATGCCGTTAAGTACGCTATAGCTACTCTTACTAAGCCTTTGGACTCTGTTCCTAAAGAGTAAGCTTTCTAATACTAAATTATGCCTGTAACTAATGTGATTTTAGAAAATATATACTAAAGCGCTCTTTGTAGGATTTAGTAGACGACAAAAATATAGATAGAGCAAAATCTACTAAAAATCCGCGCACCTCTTCGCTGCCTGCCTTTTCGTTGCCTATATCTTTGCCGTGGACCACTTTGCCGTCCGCTTCTTTACCGTCTGTCTCTCTGCTGCCGCCACCTAATGCTTCTGAAAAGAGGCTTAATAAGGCCCGTTTATCTTCTTTTCTTAGAAAGCAGGCTAAAAAGGCTGCTAATACGAATCTAAAGGCCAAAATAGCCATTAAATCGTATGTATTAGTTATACTATTTTAATATCTTATTTACTAATTTACCTCTTATAGTAATCTAATAGAAATGTTAGAGATTTTAAATAACAATAAAGAGAGCAATTTTAATAACGCTAACTCTCCTAAAAGCCCTCCTCTATCCTCTTATAATCTCCGCAGCCCTTATAATCTCTATAGCACCACAAATATAAACAAGCGCCTTCCTATCTAAGTGCCGTTAGTGAATAAATGGTACACTTTAAAAGCTAGTGTTTGGGAGAATATAAAGGAAAGTCGCTAGCGGATATTGACACACGTCTAGAATATTAAGGGTAGCTTTGGTAAGCTGCGCAATCCGCTATATACTCTATACAAGAAGTATAGCTATGAATGTTGCGTTTATAAGAAGGACTCTAGGCCTCATTTTAGGGGTGCGTACTTAAGATGTCGTGTGGGTGGCAGGTCGTGCGGAAAGGTATGTGCTAATAGTATACCATTATTCTGTCAGCTAACACGCGTATAGGAAAGTTTACTGAATCCGGAGCCGGTTACACCTTAGGGTAGAAAATATGCGAAATTAACTTTTGCTAATAATCCAGCTGAAATGCCTACTAAGAAGGTATAGTATCTACGTGTTAATAATACGGATATAGCTAATATCCGTATAGCTTTGTTCTCGTACTATCCCTGCCCATGCCACTACGCCTCCCCCCCTACCAAGACCTCCCCCCCTATTAAGACTCCCACTCGCAGTAGTACGCGTGGCCGTAGAGGCACCCGCTCTGCCGCTGCTCCTTTAACTCTTTCACCAATTGCTAGCATGCTGGGTGCTGCTGTTGCTGCTACCGCTTCCACTGGCACGGAATCTGTTAGGGTGTATTTAGCGATTACTATTTCTGCGCGCGTTAATATAGTTTGTAAACGGGTGACTAATATAGCGAAAGATGTTTAAGCTATAGACTGCTAGTTAAATAAGTTTGGAGATTCTTTAAGCGAGATAAAAGATAAGCTTGAGTTCCTAAGGTGTAGTATTACTGCACTTATACATAATGCTGGGCTATTAGATATTAAATGAGTAGATATAAGTTAGCTGTTGCTATAGGTTGGCTGTTATTGCGGGTTTATAATAATAAAATAGTAGCCCTTACCTTTTTGCTACTATATACATAGGAATCAAGTCTCCGCCTTGCATTTAATAGATATACTTAATTAATATTATAATGTCCGTATAAGCTAAGGTGAAGATATCTGTATAAGCTAAGATAAAAGATATCCGTATAAGCTAAGATGAAGATATTTATATATCTGCACCACAAAACAGCTAACTACTATGTTGTATACTACGCACTAAGAAGATTATACGCTGGCTAAAATTAAAATTAATAAAAGAACTCGCTTAATATAAGGACAGAAACGTACTATAAGCCTAAGTATTTAAAAGTCCTCTAGCATATTATCTGTAGCCTTATTAAATCCGTTCTTATAAGGGTCGTATAGTAAACCGCTAATATAAGACATCCGTATATTAAAATTAGTAATACCGCCCTGTAAGAGCCGCTCTAATCTAAGTTAAAGAATAGTAGGTGCCTTAAACCCAACGTCCCGTATACGCTGACGTATAATTAAGTCCTTAGCAATTATATCCGTAAGGGACTGGATATTAACCGCAGGAGACTTAATTGTATAATTGGATATTATCCGCTTACTAAATACGCTCTTAAACTCAGCACGAAGAGGTCCAGTATAGCTTATAGTAAGAACACTCTACCTAAATAGAGAGTCTATTCCAAAGGTTAAGTTTCCGTGTAATTGGAGTAGCTCCTTTAGCTGAAGATTTAGTAGTTTATTAAGTTGATCGGCTTTAAAAAAGCTATTTAGCTCTCCGCGATTATTAATTAACCTATTTGCAAGTATGGCCCGCTAAAGTACTGGATTATACGCCTCTGTTGTAATTAACCTCTAGAAGTATATTATTTTAGATGCGTAGTTATTACTCCTTAATCCGGTAAAGTAAAGGTAAAGGCGGGCAATTATATGCTTTAGAAGGCCGATATCCGCATGCTTAATAGTATATTTTAACACTTTATATGTTTTAACCACCTGTAGATACCGAATATAATTAAAGAACTCCATGTTAATAATCTAAGCGGGCTAGCTTGTAGTAGCGGAGCTAGGTTTTATAAGTAATTGATCTATAATCCGAGAACCTCTATAGGTGGAGGTTTGCGGAGGAACTAATTTATTAGCCTTGCGGCCGACTTTAGAGCTAAAACCTGCTGCGCGGATATCCTTAATATGCTATAGAAACTGCTTGGGCGTCAAGGACCTAATATATCTTTTAACCACGCCTTTTTTGTGGATGTTAAGCCTATCGCGGATATGTGTTAAGAAGAGCGTAATAATGCGTATATTAAAACTATGCAGTACTAGCTCTTCAAGATAGTGGAATAGAGGGCGCTTTATAGGAATATTTCGTCGCCCAAGGTGATTTATATAAGTATAGAGCGTAGAGTACTGCTGCGTATATTGCTCACCACTAAAGAAAGTCCTTATAATTGTATATAGGAAGTTTAACCGGAGGTGCTAGAGACCTGGAACAGGTAGTACCCAATAGTAGCTATTATATGAGAGCGCAGCCTCCGCCCGCTCCCGCTTATAGGCGTAGATAAGCTTTGCGGTTTTCTGGTTACTATATGCTAGATATAATTGGTCCTGGAAATCGTTGTCGCGATTAAGCTATAGTTGCTCCAGGAAGATCGTCTTAAGTACGCGGTAGTTGCCATTTATAGAAGCCTCGCTCTCTATAATAGGGCCTAGGTTTACATGCATTGTCTTTATAGATGGCAGAATATCAATCTCCGGTATACGCGGATATTTAAGCTCGGTGTTAGATTTAAAAATACTATTTATAGTAGTTGGATATGTGCTTTAGAGAGCATCTATAATTACAAAAATAGATATCCAATTTTAAATGCTATTATATATATTACCTGGCGCCTTAGTAATATCCTTAATCCAAAGCTGCACCTAGTTATGCAGTATACTTTAAAGAAGGCCACTAGGGGGAATATAAGATCCGCGGATAAGCTTTCTAGTAGTATAGGAATAGAAAACACTAGTGTCTCTAATTAACTAATATCGCGTTCGCTTAAGGTAGTTAAAATTATTATATATAACATAAATATTATTAAGAGCGGATATTAATTAGAGGTAAGTCTTTAATAATATTAGCACTAGTATATCTGCCGCTGGTATTATAACCTTCCTTAAAACATTCAGCCAATTCCATCTTTTGGCAGTTAAGCGTTATATATCTATTAATAAGTCCTAGTTTATAAAGCAGTAATAAAACCTAACGCTTTACACCTATACCTTAAAGATGAAGACTAAGGAGCTAAGTAAAATAGTTAGTAGAGCTTTAAGCGCGGCCCAATAAAAGGATGGACATAAGAAGAATAACCCGCCCTAGGTACGGATTTTGTAATTTATTAGTTCTTAACTGTGCTAATAATCCTTCTATTAGTTAGTAGAGTAGAGGGGCATATTAACTAACTACCTTATAGCCCTATGAGAGTTAAATGTCTTTAAACTCTAGATCTGACTTCTATGGGCTAAAGATAACTGTCTTTTGCTAAAGATTATAAAGCTCTTTATAAAGGATATTTATAATCGTATTAACTAGTTCTAAATGGATATCTACAGTCTCTATAATTGTATTACGGATTTCTTCGTCTTTTAGAAGGGTAGTAATAAGCCTCTTTACCTTCTTCTTTTTTACCTTCTTTTTTTGCACCTTATCTGTTATTACGCCTTTTCTTTTATTAGTATTAAACTGTAGCTACGCCAAAGAAAGGTTACTAAAGGAACATCGCCAGTCCCGTAAATACTCTAAAATAACTCTAACCTTCTCTTCCTTTGTTACCGGGCGTGATATCTGCTCGGCAGATACTCTAGTTGGTATTTGGATAGGCGTCCGCTGGTTAACTAATGTTGTATTTATAGAGGGGGTAGGCAATTTAATTGTTAATATATTACCCATTTGGCGGCGCTTTCTGTGTCACGGCACTGACCTGACGCATACTGTTTCATACTGTCTCGTACTATTCCCTACTGTTGGCTGGCCCACCACTAGCGACTTAGCGGCCGGCCCTACTATTTGTATACAATACCCCCTTTCCACCTTCTTCCCCTCTTTATACCACAACGTAGTTATTCAGTCTACTTCATTGCAGCACTGTGACAGTTTATGGTATCTTTAATTTGCGCCCCGTTGCGATCACTAATTCCCTATACCCTAGCCAATTAACCTCTGCCCTAGAGCAATCGCGACCTACGCGCGCCTTTGCTAAAACTGATATGTCCCTAGTATAGTCCTAGAATAATCCTCAGTTTTTACCCAGCGCCTAGATGGGCGACACTAATGACGCCAAAATAGCCGAAACCTAGAACCCCCGTGATGTTTTCGCAGACCTATTTACAGAGATATACCCTAATATCGCGTAGATAATCTGCCGCTCCCCACTATACCCTAAGACCTTTAAGCCTAGCAAAGCTTACCTTACCCTTATTAACTATACCAATGAGTTCCTTAATAACATTAAAGTAGGACTATAGTGTATGTATAACACAAACACCGCCAATAAGAAAGCTAACGAAAACCTTAGTACCCTTATCGCTTCCTAGACAGGAACTATTAACTCCTAGGTAGAAACTATTACTATTCTAAAATAATTAACCCCTATAACAATGGTAGTAACCTAGCAGAAAAAACGGAGATCTAAAGACCCGCTAATATTTAGCGGAAAAGGCACCCCACTAAAACGATAAGCTAATTTTAAAACCTGGTACATTAAGATTAAAGGAGTCTTTAACCAGAACTAGGACTACTTTAACATAGTTTAGTCCTAGATCCTTTATATCTCGGACATACTAGAGGACAAGGCCTATAAGTTTATTAAGCAGGGCCTAGAGCTTATATATAAGAACCCAAATAACACATCTATATAGAAATGGCCTACCAAGGAAGATATACTTAAAGACCTTACTGCCCACTATAAGGTCCTTAATATAACCCAGATCGCAAAGAATAAGCTTAACTATTTCCCCTACGGCGAGCGTAATTACTAGTCCTAAAAGGGAGAGCTTAATAAGCTAATAGTCCGCGCTAAGAAAACAGACGAATAGAAGGTAGACCTACTCCAAAAGTTTATCTCTCTAAAGATGGAAGAGCTGGTACTTAGACTAGCCCACGAAATTAATAACAGTAACTATATAGGTTAGAGCAAGCAGATAGATATATTCGCTAAAAACCTCGCAAACTATGCACACCAAGCCAACCTTAAGAAGAATACTAACTACTACCTACCTGCCTAAGCCCCTGCCCCTATATTAACTCTGACTCTAGCAGTAACTAGAGAACCTATAGACCTTAATAGAATCTTAGACACGGAGCGCAAGCGCCGCGTTAATAATAGACTATATTTTACCTATAGCCTGCCTAGCTACTGGAAGGATACCTATAACCCCGCCAAGATAGTAAACCCAGTCCTAATGCCACCCCATTAAACAACGCGAATAAATAACCGCGGACGCGGCGACCATGGAGTCCATTATAGACGCGGCAACCGCGGAGCCTATTATAGCCGCGGCAGATAACCCCCCCCCCTTTAACCCTATAGCTTAGTTACTCCAAACCATGCCCTATATGGGAGCCCAACCCGTTAACAACGCCTAGTATTAGCGACTTCGCGCTAGCAAATATAAACACGGCCATATTATTGGCAAGGTATCGTCTTCCTATACCCCAACCAAAACAGAGACTAACACCGCTAGCTAGACGGACACTAGACCGCCCCACTAAGATAGCCCTATACCCTAGTTATTAAAAGGCAGACCCTTGGACTAAGTTGCGCCCAAGGGTCTAAACCATATAAGGAGGAAGACGAGAAGATTAGGTCCTTATTACTAGATTAATTAGTCCTTTTTATTAGTAAACTACCACTTAATCTTAGATTAACAAACAGTAATAAGAAATTAATCCTTGTTTAAACCTAACTCTCCTTATTGCGTAACCCATACCCACAAGTTTATATTAATATAGTAAGCCTAGTGGACTCTAGTAGTACTGCAATGGCATTTACTGACGCAGAGTCTATTATAAGAAAGTATAACATTATAACTAAGAAGCTACTGGCACCTAGGCCACTACGCCTCGTAAACGGTATCCTAACTTTGCTTATTATGGACTACTTCACCGCCCGAATATTAATTGGCCTCTATACTGAAGCTATGCTCTTTTTCGTTACTAAACTCTTGCCCACTACCCTAATTATCCTAGGTATGCCCTAGCTTTAGAAGCACGAGCCCTGTCCCAGCTTTAGGAAACTCAAGATCCGCTTTAACTTAGACTACTACTCTAGGCACTACCTCCCGTGGGGGATAGCTAACGTTAGTAAGGACGCCCTATATAGACACTTAGCACTACTAAGCCTAGTGCCTAGGACTATATACAAAGCCCTAACAGTAGAAGACGTTCTTGATAAAGGGGAGCCTATATAGCTGCAAAGAAACGAGATAGTGGAAGACTGGACTAACCTAGCACTTAAGACTAAAACAACGGGCCAGCCAGCCCTGCTAAGACTAAGGAAGAAGGTCCGCTTCGCGCCACTACCACTAAGAATCTAACCCTAACCTAGGCACTATTTAAACCCTAGCCGCCTAGCCTAACACCCAGAACTAAGCTATATGCTATATGCGCACACTATAGCTTGCGTTACAGTAAGGACTGGCTATGGAACTACCAAGACCTAGATAATAGAAACCGCGCCACTGTAATGCCTAACCTTACACCCGTCTCCCACGTGTACCGTACAGGGCCGCCGCCTTGTTTCCGCCCCCCCAGGCCGACCGAGCCGTGCTAACCCAGCTATAGCACTGGAGAGCCAGATACGCCCTAACCTAGACGATATTAAATGCACCCATGCTATTAATTTTACCAGGGGTGTATAGAAACGTACTAGTTTCAGTATATTTAAAACGTTTTAGCTATATAGGTTCATATAAAACTAAACCTTGTTTAGTTTAAGATGTTTTAAACCGTTTTATACGTTTAAGGGTTTCCTAGAAGAAAGGGGGCTCTAGTGTATACAAATATCCCAAAAGGAACGCCGAGGCGCTAGTGGTAAGCGAGCCAATAGTAGGGTATGGCAGAATATAACAGAATTTGGTAGGGGACGTCACATCAACCTTCTATCTTAATACCCTTCTACCTCTATATAGCTTCTCAAGACGATACCTCTATAGTTTCGGACTTTACGGAGGATATATAAGACGAAGACGATAGCTCCTGCCTAGCATCCTAAGCTAGCACTACTAACAGCGACAAAATCCTCCGCTGAAATAAGCCAAAGGCAAACGAGGAGCTATGGTCTTATACTTGTAAAGCAAAGGGTTCTAAGGAGGTAAGGAACAAGCATTACCAGCAGATATACTATTGTAAATATTGCACTAGCTATAAGGGCTCTCCGAATGCTAAAAGATTCTATACACACCTTCTTAAATCCTATGGCATACGTGTTAGTTCTACACCTCTAGGTCTAACAAAGAGAGCTTTTAATAATACAATTGCGGACGTCTTTAGCGAGCAAATAACTTCACAAGAGAAGCGGAACCTAATTAAAGAAAAGACCCTCTAAGCAGCTATCAAAGTACCCGAATTCAAGGAAGCCTGTATACAACTTATTACCGTCCAAAACTGTTAGTAGCACTTCGGTAGCTACGGTATAGCAATTGCTTAATTGGTTGTGTTATTGGTGTCTAGAGGGAGAAGAGGTCTATTCTACATATTGGTGGTAACTCTTATAGAGCGCGTATACGCTAATCCCAAAATGGGAAAGAGTAAATAAAATAGGTCCAAATACTGGCAACTCTCTATATAATTGGCCCAATAACCTATACACATAACATACCGCACGTGATATTAAAATCTAACTCCAGTCTCTGCATTCTATATTCACTTAATTTCTTACCAACTATTTAACCTCTCTCCACCCATTCCTTTATATTCAAGTTAATCGTATTTATGTTAATGAGGTTTCTTAATGCATTACAAACATTTGCTTTTGTTATTGCGTCTATAGGGTTTAAGTCGCCGTTAATCCATTTAATCTCCGTAATTATGCGTCTCTCATATAATTAGCGCAAGCACATTAAGTTAACCATTAATCTCTTCTCCTAAGTACTTCCCAACTTAATAAGGCATTTGTATAGCGACTTGGAATCTATATAGAGTATAAGCGGGAGCTCTACCTGCAAGATCTTCTCTATTATAGACTTTAAGACCGCGCCGTAATCGAATCCGTGAGCTATTGCGTATAGTTTAGAGGCTAGAACTAAGCGAGTAACCCTCTTACACTTAATAGAGGACCAATGAACGATATTTATACTACTACTATTGTCGGCGATTGTAATTATAAAGCCAATTTGCGAGGTGTTGTTAGCGTTATTAGCAAAAGAGGCATCTATAAATACCATAATCTTGGGTAATTAGAGGTCTAAAGGTACAAATCGCAGGCCTCTTAACTTGTTATTAATTTGCCATTATAAACGCTTATTTAGCTTCTTTACATCACCTTCTTTTAGGTTGGTAACTTAAGCCGCAAAGGAAAGATTAAATAAAGACTCTAGTTGGTATATAGAGGCAATATACGCTCCTCTTACGCGTTAAGCAATATATTAATCTTTTAGGGTAACCATAACTCTCTTAGTGCCTCTTAAACTCGTAAGATTGGTAGTCTTAAGGTTAACAAGGTTTAAGTTCTCGCACTAGCGTATTTAGTTAAATGTGATAGAGTTGTCGTTATTAAGAGTAATTTAACCGCCATTAAACTTAATTAGAGTACTTATTGTAAGTTTCTTACGTTCCTTTGCTATAAACTTAGCGTTTATAAGATTAATTTCCTTATTTTATACAAACTCTTTATTTCTAATAAATAGAGTATTGTTAGTCTGGAGGCCAACAATTCCTACTCCGGCTTTATGCGTGTAGAGGAGGTAAGGGTTATAGGTAGACTCCTTTATCTTAAGCTTCTCCATATGGTAAAGGTGGTATATTAAGAACCAATGGTTGCTAGCCTCAGGGATACCGTATAGAGGCTTAATCACCTTTATAATAGTATTATTGCCAAGTTGTAAGATATCTAAGAGTTCTAGAGGTGGGTAAACATAGAAATCGTAATTTAAAAGAGTGGTAGATTATATATACGCTTATAAGATATTACGGAGGTACAGGGAGGCGCCTTCCTTAAGAAAAGAAGGTGTAAGTGCGAGTATAATTCGTTAACTTAATTATTAAATAGTAGGTAACTATATTAACACCAATTCCTTCTCCTAATTATTATAGGCTTATATAACTAATTATAACTTCTTAAACGCTTAATTGGTGCCCTTATTTTTAATATTATTAATAAATCGGGAGTTAAATATATAGGTGCCTTCTGGTACTATAGAAGTATTAGTAATTTAAAATACGCCCTTCTTAAATAGGCCATTAATCTCCTTTATACGGGAGTCAGTATATAATGGAATTGCTATATAGACAGTAACATCAGGTCCATGAAATCGTTTAGGTTGCTAGCGGTTGCGTTATAGTCGCCAAATTAGTACCTCTTGCTCCTCTTCTCCTTTATTAACTTGCTCTCCATTAGATTAATCTCCCTTAGAGTCTCCAACTGTACTCTCTTTATAATATAGCTTGACATAAGTTAATCAGAAATTGGTAACTCTAGATAAAAGTTTAACTTTATAAGTCTTACCAGTAATTCCAATTAATAGAAAGGGGCCTTTCTAGCCTCCTTTCTCTCTGTATACAAGCACTGGGGAATTAGGTGGCAGGTTATATAAAGCTTCCGTATTAGGACCGTTTTAAGTGTTAAGTATATTGTTAACCATTCTCTTAGCTCTCTCCTTCGTAATCTCTTTTATTACTTTACGTATAGCGACAGCATATTATTAAATTAATAGTGCCGGTATATTACTGTCTAACATTTATGGGAAAGTACTAAATACTAGTAGAGTTAGTACCAAGCTATTAGGGCCCATAGAATTATTTAACGCCTTAACAGCTATCTATAAATATGCCTCCTTTAAGATATCTAAACCTATCTCTTCTTGAATGATCTCGTAGGCGCAAAGAAGGGTTATATAACCTTATTTAACCTTTCTGATACTCTAATAAGCCTTAACGGGCACGCACTTGGTCTTCGTTACAACTATAGAGGCGTTTTAACGAAACTTACGGCTGTTAAAGTTGGTGCCGGCATTATATATAACTAAATTAGGGGGACTGAGATAAGTATTAAGCCAATAAGTATAAAGAGCCTCCCAGGTGGTTTTTATAGATATATCTTTTAGAAATCGGGCGGCAGTAAATCCTATAGCCTTATTAACAACGTAAAGTACTGGCTTGCCGTTAATATAAAAGATATTAACGAATACTATATAATTAAAGTCTAAATTATTAGGAAGCTTGAACTTAAATCTATATAGGGATTTACTGTGCTTTTAATAATAGTAATAGTACTTAGTTAGCTTCTTAATTATCTCTTTATTAATATTATAACCTAAATGCTTAAGTAGAGTATATAACTTCCCAACTAAAGAATGGCCGAAACGACGGTGTAATTATAACAACTCTGTTACCGTTAAGTAGTATACTGTTAATATAATTAATACAGTAACAAATTGCTATAGAGTCTTTCCCTATAGTAGGAAGGGGTAACCAAACTGTTATGCCACTGGCACTGTTAATATAGGAGTTACTACCTTATTGGTAAGGTTATTATAGTAGCAACCCAGAAAGTCAAGATCTCGCAGGCTTATAAGAAATAGGGTATTAGCGCGTATAATATAAAACACAATCTCTCCTACCAGTAATTGCACTTTAAGAGAACCTACTAATAACGTTAAGCCAATTCCGAACTTAACCTTAATGGCGCCGGCGTTAAAAGTATCAAGTATGGCTATTAAGTTAACGGTCTCCTTATATGCAAGATATTGGCCAAATCTAGCAGTTAATGCTCTTGCTGCTCCTATGTTAATTATAATACCGTACCATTTGTCAGAGTTGTATTAAGAGGTCTCTTTAGAGGTGGTTAAATATATAAAAGGGAAAGTAGACTTATTAGGAACTACTCCTATAAGTACGTATTAAGTTATAAGGTTGCTTAACTTCTTAACTATTAATAATATAAAGTGTTCGGCATATTTAGTATCTTCTTTAAGATTAAGTATAAAGGTCTAAAAGTTATTAAGATTATTATCGTCTTTGGTGCCTTCGTATTCGGTAATCCATTAGGCAGTATTCCAATTAAAGGTACGGCTATATTTACGTTTATACTTCTCTTTCTAATCTTCTTGCTCTTCTTTTAAGTGTTTAGTAGACTAATAGCCTTATTTCTTATAAACAAAGCATCTCTTAACTTGTGAGTTACGAGGGTTGCGGAATCAAGGATTTCGGTCTTAAGGGTATCGTTCTTAAAGGTATTAAGTGTTGCGATTCTGAGGGTATCACGGGAAGCGTTAAAATCGCAAGGTACCGCGATTATTGTGATTATTATTATTACGAATATATCGGCGGTCTATATAGTACGCTTCTTCCTCTTTATCTTCTCCTGTAATATAGGCAGCTATAGCCAGTGGGTAACTTCTCTTGTAGGTAATAATTAAGCTTTAAAGAGAGTTAATTAAGGCTGGCAATATATTAGGTGGTTAAAAGCATACATAACTATAAGCCAAGTTATCTTAACACGTAATAATTAAGCGCTGTTATAAAGCGGCGTCACCCTTTATAGTCTTATTGGCGCCGTTCTGTGCTTTTTGGAGGTCTCTAACTAAGATATTAAAGCATTCCTTCTTCTGTTTGGCCGTATTCTCCAGTTAAGATATAACTTCCTTTAGTGTAAGGCTGTTAAATAACTGAAGTTAAGAGCGGCGGTAGTTATCGTTCTTAAAATAGGCTCATGTTACACCGCAAAGTTAAGTAAAAATAGGTGTACTTTCTCTATACAATGCTTGATTTGCAAAGAAGTGGTTAAGAGCATTATCCTTTAGTATATTGGAATATGCCTTTGCCTTCATTACGTTATTAGTAATATTAAGTTGCTTACAGTAATTCTTAAAGATATTAAGTTTAATATCAAAGTTATCATTTTAACCGCTATATTTATTATCTACTGTAATTAACTTTGTAAGGGAAATAATATCTCTGGCAGTACGGTCTACTAGTAAGAGTAAAGGAGGTAAGTTTTGGTATTATATAGGTTATTATTTAACGTCGTTAAGGTTGCTAACTTGTACTTTAACTCCACCTGTCTTTAGCATATATGCTATAAGGTTTGACTTAAATTCTCCATCCTTTAGTATTGTTTATTAAATCTCTAGTATTGTCTAAGCAGTCGGCTCTTTCTCCTGAAGGCATTTATATAGTGCGTCGTTTAGCTTAGGAGGGCGATTTAACTTATATACCTAAACTCTATACTTACGCAGAGCACTTTGTAAATTGCGTAAGTATGTCTTGTTAACTTCATTAAATAGCTATACCGTCCATTTATCGAAGTCTTCTTTGAATTGCTCCCAGAGATCACTATCTTGCAACTATAATTGGTTATAGACCCAGTATTTATGTCTTATAAAAGCATCTCTCTCATCTTTCTCCTTATTTATGGGATTAAAGCTGTTAGGCCACTAATCCTTGTTCTCTAGCTTTGCTAACCAGTCCGCCATAGCTCGTATTTATTGTATAGGAGGAGGTGAGGAGGGAGGCAGAATTAGTCACTGTGGGGTTTTCGGAGGTATAGAGGGAGGGAAAGTTGTTGGTATAGAGGTCGTATTGAGTTCGTAGGTTGCGATGAACAGTAAGACGCGCAGGTGCCGCGAATGCGTAATGGACGCGATACAGAAAGACGAGCATAGGCAGGCCTCTAAATCTTTAAATGCGAATTAAGTCGTAGAAATACGAGCATAGGTAGGCGTCTACTTCTTAACGCGTATTCCCTAGCAAATCTCACATAAGGGTTCTCTGCACAGGTAGGTGGGCCTTTTATAGTTAATTCCTCTTTAAAATAGTACCGTCTCCTGATCTGTGATCACTGATCAGTGTTAGTAGCACTTCGGTAGCTATAGTATAGCAATTACTTAATTGGTTGTGTTATTGGTGTCTAGAGGGAGAAGAGGTCTATTCTATATATTGGTGGTAACTCTTATGGAGCGCGTATACGCTAATCCCAAAATGGGAAAGAGTAAATAAAATGGGTCCAAACAAAAACCTTCCTTACTCACTACTTAATTGGCCTAAATTTTGGGCTGTTATTCTATTAGTCAACTATAGGGCTAAAGAGACTCTTAAATTCGCGTAATAAGACGTCCTAAAGCTTATTGAATTAACCTATATCCTCTACCGCGAAGAGCTTATTAAAAAGCTTAAGAACTCCCTCTCCCTAGTACACTTCTTAATTAATATGTGGACATCGCTAGCAAAGACAGGGTTCCAGGCAATTATAGTATATTAGGTAGATACAGAGACTCGCTATACAGAGACTGCCTTATTATCGCTTAAAGAATTCAAGGGAGCTTACGGTGGTGAGGAGCAGGCAGAGGTCTTTCTTTAGGTTATAAGAGAGGCTGGTCTATAAGATAAACTAGGCTTTTTTATATTAGATAATCATGGCTCAAACAACCTTATGCTACGCCATATTACAGAGGAGATTAAGAACTTTAACCCAGTCCTTTGTTAAGTATGTTGCTTTGGCCATAATCTTAATCGTGTCGCCTAAGCCTTTCTTTTCGGATCTATAGCAAAACAAGGAGAGGGACAGAAGGATGAAGATAAGGCAATTAAAAGGGCTATTTAGGACATTACTTAACTCCAAGATAAGCTTTAATATTAAGAATTATGAAGTAAAGAAGATATTACTAAGGAGTTTCATAAACATAGAAGCCTTAGTAAACTCTATAACTATAACGTCTTCTCTTGCTCTTCTCCCTATTGATTTCAAGCCTTCCTTGCGGTAGTTAGCCAAGCAATTCCTATAGATAATGACACGCGGTAGAACTTCTGGTTAGACAAGGTTACTATCGCTTTATAGAAGCGTAAGGAATTTATGTCCTAGACAAAAGATCACTAACAGGAGCTTAGTAATAATGCTCTTATAAGAGACAATTGGCAAGAGCTTAAAGATATTAGAGAAGTCCTTTAGCCTCTTAAGACCTGTACAAAGAATACAAAAGGGTATACTGCTACGCTTTATACGACCTTTAATAATATGGAATTCCTTATCCGCCACTTTATCCAAATATAGGAGAAATTTAGGGGTAACGCTTAAATGACTGTGAGGTTAATAGCAGCTTGGTATAAGTTTAATAAGTACTATAAGCTTAGTGATAATACACCCGTTTACGCAGCAGCAGCTCTTCTTTACCCTTAACTACGCGAGGCCTACCTTAAGAAGGTATAGTTAACAAAGGAGCAGCAGAAGTGGATCAAGCCTACTATTACTAAGGTCCAAAACCTATAAAAGGACTGTTTTAAGCCAGAGAGCATATAATTAGTAAATCTTGACTTAATCAAAGATCTAGCCGCACGCTTTCTTGCTAAGATAACTATTTTAACGGCGACTGTTAATAAATTTAATAACTTTATTAAGGTATATATCTAACAATTACTAATTACTCTAGCTAATATTTATAGGGTGCACAAATCCCTATTAATAAGCAATCACCTCTTAACTGGTAGCTGGAACCTGTATGGAAATTAATTTACCCTAACCTTACCCAAATGGCTATTACGATCTTTAGTATACCCCTAATATTAGCTAGCCTAGAACGAGTATTCTTAGAAGCTAAACATATAATTGTACTAGAGAGAGTAAGGCTTGGAGCGAAGATATTAGAGATGGCAGAGTTATTAAAGAGCTAGGTCCGAATTACAAAGGCAATAGGTAGGGCACCATTAAGTGGCGTATTTGTAAATAGTCACTTTATAGATGAGGCTTTAAAGGTATTAGGAGGGGAAGGCGATAGCGATAAGTTAATTATTATAGTTTAAACCTGTTGCCCTAGAAACTAGCCTTGTATATAGACCTAAAACGTATTAAAACGTTTAATATAAAACTAATATAAGGGGCTATTAAACCGAAACTGCGTTTTAGTTTCAGTTTTAGGTGTTTCTATACAACACTAAATTTTACCCAGTTCTGTAAACAAAAAGATATTAAGGTGATAAGGATCTATATAGCAGAGCTAGTAGAACTAGTTAAATAAGATAAGCACCAACAGCTATTTAAAGAGCTGCCTATAGGCCTAATAGAAGTACCGAACCTATTAAAAAGGTCTTTCCGCTGGCTGGTGGAAGGTAATTATACGATAAAGGAAGCCTATAAAGTGCTCCCCCCCTATTTCTATGACTTTCTTAAGACAAATCTAAAAACTAAACCCAAGCTTTTACGTTGGAAGATAGTTGACACCAATGTTAAAAAATTCCTAAAAGGCAAACCAGGATTGACCCGCGAAGACATTCTATAACGCCTACTAAAGGAGTTTAGTAAATATATTAAGCACTTCCTCCCTAAGAATGTAGATAAGCTGCCCCCTTACCAACCATAGGACTATAAAATTGAGATTACCCCTAGAAACTAGGCCCTATACTATAAAAATAGACCACTCTTACCTGCTAAACTTAGGTATATAAAGAAGTGGATTAATAAGATACTAGATAAGGGTTTTATCTGCAAATTGACCTTACTAGCTACCGCACTACTCCTCCTTGCTACTAAGCCTGGTGGTGGTGTACAGATCTGCTATAACTACTGAGGCCTAAATATAGTTACTATTAAGAATTGATACCTACTGCCACTAATCTATAAGATACTTAACGCACTTTATAGCGCCAAGTACTTTACTAAACTTGATGTAATTGCTGCGTTTAACCAAATCTGGATTGTGGAGGGCTATAAGTGGCTTATAGTATTCATTACCTGGTTCGGACTCTATAAAATGCTAGTTATACTATTTAGCCTCTATAACGCACCCGCTATATTCTAGAACTATATTAACCATATTCTACACAACGACCTTAACAACTACTGTACTGCCTACCTTAACGACGTCCTTGTCTTTTCTAAAACACGCGCCGAGCACACTAAGTATGTAAATAAAGTCATCCAAAGACTCAGCAATGCTGGACTTTAGATTAATATTAATAAGTCTAAGTTCTACTCTACTAAAACAAAATACCTTGGCTTAATTATCTTAACTAATAGCATAACTATAGACCCTAAGAAGATACAGGCCTTATAGAAATAGAAGGACCTAATATTAATTAAAGAATTATAACAATTTCTCAGCTTCGCGAACTTCTACTAATGATTTATCCAAGGCTACTCTGCTATTGCTACACCTATAACAAAACTCCTAAAGAAGGATATTGGATAGCTATAGGGACTAGAACAAGCCAAATTATTTAAGGCCCTTAAGGGAACCTTTACTTCAGCACTAGTACTAGCATACTATAACTATATAAAGAAAACAGTAGTAGAGACAGACGCATTAAATTAGGCTTCTAGCGGAGTCCTTTCCTAGTATAACAACAATGGAAAATTAAGACCGGTCGCATTCTTCTCCGTAAAGTATTTTGCGCCGGAATGTAACTACAAGATCTATGATAAAGAACTCCTAGCTATTGTTAAGGCTTTAGAGGAATGGCGTCCTAAGCTATAAGGGACTAAGAAGCCGTTTAAAATTATTACCAACTATAAAAACCTATAGACATTTATAACTACTAAGTAGCTAAACTAGCGCTAAGTCTGGTAGGCAGAGTTCCTTTTACAGTTTAACTTTATAATTATATATAGACCTAGCAGCAAAGCCACGCTCCCTAACGCCCTAAGCTGGCTACTAGGAATAAGGCCTAAGGACACTAATAATAAACGCCTCCGCCACTAAGCCTAAGTTATTATACTACCCTAAAAAGTTAACCCTACAATCTTAGAAGAATTACTATATAAGTCTCGTAACTCTAATGACGCGGAGTTTGTAGCCGCTCTAGACCCTAAAATAGCCAAAAAGTTACTGGACGAGTTAATCTAGCTAGGATACCAGGAGAACGAACTTATAAGAGATATAGTAGCAGCCCTACATAATTAGAAAGCTCGCCGTTGGCTAAAGAAGATTAGGAAATTACTCCGTTGCAATAAGTCAGAATGTAGTATCATTGACGGATAGATCTACTTCTACCAACATCTCTTTATCCCTAACGCCCTAGACCTCTACTTAGAAGTTACCTATCGCTCTTATAGCAGCGGCCCTACTAGTTACCCTAGTTGGGTTAAGACTCTTAACCTCTTAAACTAAATATACTGGTAGCCAGGAATCTCCTAGTTTACGGCTATCTTTATTAAAGACTGTGCCCTATGCTTTTACACTAAGACCCCCTATTTTGCTCCGCCTAGTTTCCTAAAGCCACTAGAATTACCTACCCGCCTATAAACCGATATCTTAATCGACTATATTACAACGCTGCCAGTATACCAACGCTATGGTAAGGCATATAAACATATCCTTATTATTATAGACCACCTAACTAAAATGCGACACCTTATTCCAGTAATAGGACTCTTAACAGAGGAGCTAGTTGATAGCTTTATTAATAACGTATATAAGCTTTATGGTGCACCAAGCACGATTATCTCCAATCGCGGTATATAATTTGTTAGCGACTTCTAACAATAACTAAGTAAACGCCTTAAGACAACCTTGCGATTAAGCTTAGCCTAGCACCTAGAAACGGACGGCTAAACCGAAATTATTAACGCCGCCGTAAATAAATACCTTTGTGCTTTTATTAGCTTTATATAGGACGACTAGGTTGACTACCTACCACTTACTAAGTTTGCTACGAATAACTAAGTTAATGAGAGCATAGGCATCTCCCTATTTTTTGCAAACTATGGCTTTAACCCTTGCCTTGGAATTGAGCCTACTGGCCCCCGCCCACTGACACTATTAGTACAAGCAAAGAAGGAGTTCTTCTACGCAGACTCTATAGCCAACCGCTTTAAGTGGATATTAATATAGCTTAGGGCCCTAGCCCGGATTTTATAGCAACGCTATAAAGACAATGCTAATACCCGTAGGGATAAGAGCGCGTTATTCTATAAAGGTAATATAGTTATGGTTAGCTTAGAAAATATAAAGACAAACAGATCTAAAAAGAAATGGGATAATAAATAGGACAGCCTATACCCTATACTTACAGTATACTAAGGGGCAGTTGTAGTAGACCTCCTAGACTATATCTAAGTAAACAAATCCTTTTATACATCCAAGGTCCGCCTTTAGGCTGCTGAAGAGATCCCTGGCTAAGCAAATATTAATACTATAAAGCGCCGTAATGTACAAGGACAAGTGGCAGAGAGAGATAATGACGGTAATATAGAAGACAAATAGGAGTTTAAGAAAATCCTTAATATATATAACGAAGACCCCTAGGGCCTAACTTATAAGATTAAATAGAAATATTACAAGGATATAACCTAGTAGCTAGAGGAAGACCTAAAGGGTTACAAATAAGCTGTATAGCGCTTCTATAAGCAATACCCTAAGAAGCTAGGACCCCCAGACTGGGTATAAGATAAGGAAAAGTCACGCTAAGGTTGCGGCCAACTACCGCATTAAAATTTGTGGTGGTTGAGATGTTTTGGAACTTTAACCAGCGGTTAAAGTTATCTAATTGGCCAAATTCTCGCCAAGAAACGCCACACGGACCGATTTGGGTGGCGGTGTGGAGTTCTGCCGACCTTACTTACTGAACTAACCAATCAGGATTTTCTATGCCCGGCATAGAAAATCGCCATTGGCTCGGTTAAGGGCGGTAAGCGGAACTGATATCTTTGCGGTAGAAAATAGGCAACCCCGTATACTGCCTATTTTTAAGTTATCTATTCGGTTTGGGGACCAAACCATCTGGGGGAGAGGAGTACTGACCTGACGCATACTGTTTTATACTGTCTCGTACTGTTCCCTACTGTTGGCTGGCCCACCACTAGCGACTTGGCGGCCGGCCCTACTATTTGTATACAATACCCCCTTTCCACC
>Ga0307507_10002684_pt1 | contig 36565 bp, 17 predicted proteins | sample 7_EM_MG_FD_207223 | JGI IMG/M metagenome (GOLD analysis project Ga0307507, IMG submission 207223) | Populus trichocarpa ectomycorrhiza microbial communities from riparian zone in the Pacific Northwest, United States - 7_EM | ecosystem: Host-associated > Plants > Roots > Unclassified | place...
GTCTCCGCCTAAACAAACGCCACTTTTTTTTAACCAATCAGATATCTACCGACCTTAAGTTTACCCTGCCGTCTGAGGGCCTTTGGTGCGGAACTCTATGGTGCTCAACTTCAATTTTCGCAATTTTGTATGAGAGATACTCTCTCCTGTATATTTGACTCCCTAACAACACCTATTTAACCTAATAAACTAACGAGTCGGGTTAGACCAGCCTCCTCCATAATCGATTACTTTTTTACGATAGGAATATATTAGTAGGGGGGTTACTTGGGCAGTCCCTTTGAGCTCGGCGACGTGCACGTGACAGTGCGTGGGCCACCATAGTAGGTAAACACCGACCGACGCGTCGTCTCTATAAACGTCTCCACGAATGTCTCTACGAATGTCTCCACGAAAATCTCTACGAATGTCTCCACGAACGTCTCTACGAACGGCTCTACGAACGGCTCTACGAACGGCTCTACAATCGCCCATACAATCGTCCGTACGAACGTCTCCACCATCGTCTCTACAAACGTCTGCACGAGCGTCTGTACAAACGCCTGCACAAAGCTCTATACAAAGTTGTTACAAGGCCTTCAAAAAACAAGCCTAAATACAAGCTCTATATAGAGAAGCTCCATACAAAGCTCTGCACGAACTCAAGGCTCTACACAACGCTCTGCTCAAAGCTCTGCTCGAAGCTCTGCTCGAAGCTCTGCTCGAAGCTCTGCTCGAAGCTCTGCTCGAAGCTCTGCTCGAAGCTCTGCTCGAAGCTGCTCGAAGTTCTGCTCGAGGCTCTGCTCGAAGCTCTGCTCGAAGCTCTATCGAAGCTTTGCTCAAAGCTCTACTTAAGGCTCTACTCAAGGCTCTACACAAGGCTCTGTTCCAAGCTCTATCAAAGCTCTATCGAAGCTCTATCGAAGCTCTGCTCGAAGCTCTATCGAAGCTCTATCGAAGCTCTGCTCGAAGCTCTATCGAACTATCAATATTCTAGGCTCCATACGTACTATTACAACACAAAAATACTACGAGGTAAAAGCCCTTTTTCTTCTCTATTACATCTATGTTGTGGTAATATTGTAGCTTTATTATATAAAAAGTTAGACATAGGCGATTGGTCGTAAAATCGCGAAGATGCGTTTCAGGGAGGATTCGCGAGTAGACCTAACAAGACTCGCAAAAAAATTTCGACCTGTAATTTTAGAACTTTATATTAGCTAAAATGCATAAATAAGTATATAGATAAATAAAGTAACCCTTAAAATATAATCGATTACCTTTTAAAGTGGTTAACTAGTTAATTAGTGGAGATATATTGCTCTTTAGCAGTGTCGCGTTTAATTAATGAGTAGACCTTTATACATTTTCGCACTAAAGGCCCTTAGACGGCAAATGAGACCGCGCTTCCAAGTACAGGGGTTATATAACGCTAGCAGGGGTTTAATAAAGCTAGTAGGGTTTTTCTATAAAGCTATACTAGTTAAGTACTAGCGAGATTTATCTCGTTTATAACGGAACCTTATAGCAGTAACTACGGGGGTTCTATTATTAGGCTAGGTATGTAGGTAAGAACAAATCAACAACATAATAATAACTGGTGGAGTGGTTGCCCAACAGATTAACTCTAATTATATTCTGAGATTTACTACAAAGAGAGAACTATCTGGGTAGGGACTGTGGTCCTTAAATATATAACTATACGCCTAAGAAATCCCTTCGCTCCGTAAGGTACGTGTGCTCTATCTACTCTGTTATAGATTATATAGATTATATAGATTATATAGATTACACTATGTGATCTTAGCTACTATTCTTTATTATATAGTTCCACCGGATCTATTCTAGACCGTGCCTGTATTAACTAACTAGCTTCCTCTAACTCCTCTCCAAGTAGTTATAATATTGTACTTAAGCTGTCTATAATACTATCTCCCTCCTCTTTATCTTTGTCCTTAAAGATTCCTAATATCTCTAAGTTGTTTACTAGAGGTGTAATGTCCGTTTAATTAATTTGGTTAATATCCTTACTTATTATACCTAAAGCCTCCTCTGCGTCTTTAACCCTTTGTTATGTTTGTACGGTTTCCTCTATACTATTACTGGGTAAGACGATGCTATTTCTATATTCTTATTATACGAAAGAGGGGTTAGTCTATATTGCGCTAGCAAGTCCTTCTACCTAACAACCTTCCTCTTGTTTGGAGTGCACTAAGGCGAACGTTTAATTACGCTGTAATGTTCGTTCTATTTCTAACGCTAAGTGTGCGCGTCCTATGACTCTTAGTAGTCTTTAAGTTCCCTAAGTAACTTATTATAGGGTCTTATATTTAATCTGCCGCTGTAAAGCTTAATAATGAGCTCTTAGTCGCTCTAGCAGAGCTCTAGTATTCTTATAACGCTAAGCAAGAGGCTGCTAATGCTTAGCAATAGGCTTTTAAGTCTTGTTTAGCTGCTTCTACTTAGTTAATTTATCTTAAGAAAGTTCGCAAGAAGGTTCGTTCTAAGAAGTAGAAACTTATAAAATAAGGTCTATTTAAGCTGGGTAATAAGAGAACTAACTCTCCTCCTATAAGAGAAACAACTCTAAGTAGCTCGGCAATTGCTCCTCTTAGGTTCCCCTTAGGTAACTTATTCTTTGGTAATTCTTCCTTATTAATGTTACCTAACCTGCTCTCTTCTAATACTTCTATACCTTTCCTATAGCGTTCTCTAGGTTGCTTAGTGGTTTCTAGGTAGTCTTACTATAGCCTATCTACTTTACTTTGTACTATATTTTGTCATCTACATCCTTATAACTAATAATCTTTAAAACTTGCTATTTGTCTTCTTTCTATCCTCTATACGTGTCTGCCTTATACACTAGTAGTTTAATATCTCCATATACTAGTTCTAGTATTGCAACGTATTATATAGGGTAGATCTTTATTTTGGCTAGTAAGTTTAACTTATACGTAACCAATAAAATTCTCTTTATAACTTTAAAAGGTCCTAGTCTAACATAGTCCAACTTCTTGCTTAGTTGTTAACTCTTAAAATTTTTATATAGTAGCTATACTTTATCTCCCTCCTTAAGATCTGGTCCCTTAGATCTCTTAGTATTATAGTACCTTTTTATCCGTTCTTATACTAGTTTAGCTGTTTCTTTAAGGTCTGTATAAAGATTTATTAATATCTCTATTCTTTACTTAGCTGTGCTACTCGTTTTCTTTACTTGTTGTAGTAATAATAATATTCTTAGTTTATACCCGTAATTCGCCTTAAATAGTAATGTCCCCATTCCTTCTTAAGGTATTGTATTGTATGCAAACTATATAACTGGTAATAACAATACCCAATTATTCTGTGCGTGATTAATATAATGCCTTAGATACTATTCTAGTGTCTAGTTTAGCCTTTCTGTCTATCCGTCTGTCTGCGGATGATATGCTATAGAGGTTGCTATATAAACTCCCTATTCTGCCAGAAATACTTCCTAAAATACTACTATAAATCTTGGATCTCTGTCTAATATAATCTTGTCTAGTACTCCGTGTCTTATAAACACTTCCTTTATATAGATTCTAGTGATATCTTCTACTGATATCTCTTCTATATACGCTATAAAGTATTCCTACTTTATAAGCTTGTCTACTATTACTAAGATCGCGTTGTGATCTTGTCCTATAATGGGATCTTTTAACTTTGGTAACTTAATAACAAAGTTCTATAATATAACCTCCTATGGTCTTCCTGGTACTTTAATAGGTTGTAGCCCTTTATATAGCTTATACCTTGTTAGTTTGTTCCTCTGGCAATCTAAATATTCTCTTATAACTTATCTAGCTAGTCCCCAGATTCCTTAAATAATGTACTCCTCTTAAAGTCTTAATACTAGTCCTGTAGACCCATTATGTCCTTATATTATTCCCTTGTGGAATTCCTTAATAAATTCTTCTGCGATAGACTTAGGTATATATGTTGCTTCTCTGTTTTTGTATTGCTCTAAGTCTAGATCCTCTGCCTGTGCTTTTTAGATCTTCTATATTTAATTACTTTTTAGTAATTTATGGATCTGACTTTCCTTAGTTGCTGCTACCTTTGGATAATTATACCTAATTACTTTATCTTGGTCCCTTTGTAATAAAGCTCCTAATAGCTTTTTGTTATTTTATAGTTTAGCCTTTCTACTTAGAGCGTCTGCTTGTGTATTATCTGTACCCTTGGTATGCTGAATCTTAAAATAGTATTCTGTAAGTATTTCCGCCTATTTAACCTATCTTTGGTTGAGTTCCTTTGTTGTTAGGAAACCTATAAGGTTCTTATGGTCCGTTTTAACCATAAATGGTTTCTTTGTGCCTTATAAGAATGCTCTCTATTTTTTAAGTGCTGTAACTATGCCTAGCAACTCCTTGTTATAGATATTATAATTTAACTCTGGTGATGTTATCTTCTAACTATAGTACGCTACTGGATGCTATGTGTCTGGGTGCTTTTATAGCAAATATGCTCCTAGTGTAAAGTCTAATGTATCTATCTTAACAACCGTCTCTAACTTTGGTTGATAGATCTTGAGGATTGGTTCCTAGGTAAATGACTCTTTAAGTTCCTAGAATAGCTTCTTCTACTCTCTATTTTAAACCTATGGTTCCTCTTTCTTTATTAGCCTAGTAAATGGCTTAATGTGTTCTAACTACTGTGCTATGAACCTCCTATAGTAGTTATAAAACCCTAGGAACAATTTTAACTGCGTAACATTCTCTGGTTCTTGCTAACTTACTATAGCTTTGATCTTCTTTGGATCTATACTAATTTTTCTTAGTTTAATAATGAATCCTACAAAATTGGTCTTCCTTATAAAGAACTTGTATTTTTTAATTGCTACTAGCATCTGTTCTTCTTATAGTCTTCTTAAGACCTATTTAATATGTTCTCTATATTCTTCCTTACTTACTAAGTAGATGATAATATTGTTGAGGTATGCTATAATAAACTTATTAAGGTGTTCTCCTAATACACTATTAATTTGCTTTTGGAACGTTGCTAGTGCGTTTATAAGCCTGAATTGCATAATTAATGGCTTATATAGTCCTTTCTTTGACCTAAAGGCTGCCTTCTATTTGTTGCCTTCCTTAATTCTAATCTGATGGTACGCCTACCTTAGGTCTATCTTTGTAAAGATTTCCGCGTTGCCTATCCTGTCTTGGATTTCGCTAATTAAGGGTAAAGGATACCTATTCTTCCTAATAATGCTGTTTAACTGTCTATAGTCTATATACATCCTAAGTTTTCCGTTTTTCTTTAGGATAAATAATACTGGATATCCTACTAATAACTGCGATGGTCTAATATATCCCTTTTATAAGTTTTCCTGGATAAATTCCTTAAGCGCTACTGACTCTGTTTTAGTAAGCTTATAGATTAGAAAGAACTTTGGACTTATTCCCTTTTTTAACTCTATCTTATAGTCCTATACTGCATGTTCTGACAGTTTTTTACTTTCTAGTAACTATAACTTTTTACTATACTTTCTGTATCTTTTTGGTATGTGACTTAAGCTTCGCTTAGTCTCTTTGTACGTCGCTCTAACTTAGTACTATACTAACTTAGTTTACTATTGTACTTTGTGTTATTAAGTATCTCTAATATTAACCTAACCTATAACCTAATCGATCTTTGGATTGTACTCCTATAATTAAGGTATTCCTAATATTGCCTCATTCTGTCCTAATGGTAAGATATTAAAAGACATTCTAATTGGTCTCCCTTTAATAGTTAACTAAATAGGTCCTATTTTAAGATTAATAATGCCTCCTCTATAGGCTATCTAATCTCCTAAAATTATTATAAGTGGATATGGGTGTTTCTTCTATCTGTATAGTAACCCTATCCTTTCTATTACCTTTGGTGATATGTGGTTTTTTATTGCTCTACTATCTACTAATGCTTTGAACTGTTGATCTTGCCACTTAATTTATAAGTTTAGATATTGTTTTTAAACTCCTTTAAGGGTCTGAGGCTCTAATATTAGTTCCCTCTAGTTCTGTATGCCTCCCCTTTTTCTAACTGCTAGCTGCTAGATCCTGTTTGTACTTAGTCCAACTTAGGCTAATACTTAGTTTATTTCTTTTTCTCTATATGCTATGGATAAGTGTTCTCTGGGTACTTCTACCACTATTATCCGTCTAGGTATTCTTCTATAAGAAATCTTTTTAGTTAAAGTGTTAAGTCTCCCTAACCTTATACTTCTACTGGGTGCCATTTATATATATACTTAGTATTCTTAAACCTCCTTTCTTCTAGTGCCCAATATATCCTTACTAGGTACTTTTGGTTCCTATCTTTTGGTGCTCTATATATATTATATATATTATCCACACAAGCTATCCACAATAGTATATAATGCGCTGCATATTTTAGATTAACTCTTAGTTTATCTTTATTTTTAAGTTTAAACCTATACCTAGTTGACCTAACTACTGGTATCTCTGTTATGGGTACTGAGATTTGTTACTTACTTCTCTAGTCCCTAGATCTCTCTTCTAAGTTTCTTAACATTATGATTAATGCTCCTTTAATGTGACTTATGTGTTTTTCTGTAATAGGTTAGTTTTGGACAACTTTTTTATCTAGCTATACGTAAAAGTCTTTCTATTTATTACTATGTCTTTGCCTATACCACTTTCCGTATAACTAGTTTAGTATGTATAGTCTATCTGTTAGAAAGTACTATGTTATCGCTACGTTATAATATCCTTTGGTATGTCTTTTTTTAAACTGGGTTAGGATATCTAGATTCTCTTTTTATTCTAGTTTATCTAACTACTTTGCTTTAGGTGTCCCTGCACTTGGCCTATTAGTAACTCTTTGTACGGGTGCTCTATCCCTTATATGTCCTGGCATTGCTAATCTCTTATCTAGCTTTTGCTCTTGCTATGCGATAATTCTTTGTCTGAACTTATCTATAGTTTCTTATTTCTTGCGTCTTATAGTTGGATCTTTGTAGTTATCTTACTTTTTAATTCTGGTATTAACTTTTTAATCTTTAGGCTGAATACTGCGTTTACCTGGGATTGTTGACGTTCTTATTTGTTCCCTAAACTTGTAGTTCTTAAACTTGCGTCCTATACTTATTTGTTTGTTACTAAACTAAGTTACTGCCCTTTCCTATTAGTTTTTATCCGTTGTGGGTTCTTAGGTGTGTTTTATTTTATCTTAAAAATCTTAAGCGTCTTTTATCTCTTCTTAAGAATCTTAAGCCTGTGGCCTTTTGCCCTTATTAAGTGATAAGCTAGCACTAGCAGTTGTTTGCTTGCTTTGTTTCTTTTAAACGTTGCTTTTTTTATCTTGTAAAGCAATAGAAATTGTATCTAATGGTGTTATAACGCCCGTTACTAATTTATGTTTTATAATGGTTTTAGTTTCTGCTTCTGTTTTAACTTTTCTAAGGTTTATATGCTTTTAGTAAGCTGCCCTTGTTGCCTTATTATTGGTAAATACTTCGCCTGTGTTAAACTTATTGTCCTTAATGTCTGATCTGTAAGCTGGTTTGCTGGTTCCTTTAAACTTAGATAGTAATGGCTCTTATGGCTAATAGCTTGCGCTATACTTAGTGTCTTTATAAATTTGGTATGCGTTGTTATAATAAAACGCAAAACTATTAATTAAATATTCTTTTATTCCTTATAGTGTACTGTTATCCCTTTATATATGCGCGCTTTCTGCTAGTCTTGTTTCCTTTACTATATGGTTACTCTGACCACCTCTGTAGTCTCTAGCAAAATAACCTTGTTTTCCGCAATTTATGTAAGCTCCATCTCTAAACTATTAATTTTGCTATAGAGTCCGCCTAAACATCTTCTGCTGCTAAGATCCTTGGTTTGGCCTCTACTCTTTAGTTCTTTAATTACTAGATCCTTAACCTCTGGGTTTCTATAGTTTTCTTTTCTACCTTTGGGTTTCTTTAGTACCACTTAGGTTTATTAGCTCTGCGCTATTCCATGGTTTTTAACTCTGTGTTAGTTGTTGTATACTCTGCGCCTTATATAACTATAGAACTCTGTCTTGCCCTTTCTTAGCTTATTCCCTTTAATAGATTTGGTTATTAATCTTTATTAACTAATCTATTAACTCTTTTAGAGTATCCGCATCTTTTATTAGGATAATTGCGTTCTGGACTTTGGCCTTAAGTCCCTGTTTGTACTGTGCTATAAGCGCCCTGTTATTCCACTTAACTTATATGGCTAGTGTTTGAAACTGCGTTATATACTTAATTGCTAAAGTGCGTTATACTAAGTTCTAAAGCTTTTATTTGGCTGTGGTTGTAGACTCTAGGTCTTTAAATATCTGCGTTAGTTGTTCCGCAAACCTATTCTAACTGGCAAATATATACCGTACGTCCTGGTTGGTAGTTGTTATGCCATTGGCCTATATCTCCGTAAGATATAGTTTAAACCACTTAAGTGCCCTCTCTGTTAGGAACAGTTCTGCATAGGCTACTTAATCTAATAATATTACTAACTTCGCTCCTTCCTATATAACCTTAAAGTATATTTGCGTAAGAAATCCTTTAAGCTTTAACCTTTCTCCTATAAACCGTTTAATTGAAGGTAGCTTAATTTTTACTACTTTAATTCCATTAATGCATTCTTTAAGTATCCTACTATTATCTTATAAGTAATTAACCATTTCCTATAACTAACCTTTTATAACCACTTGAGAATCCGTATCTGCCATACTAGTATCTCCTAAGCCTAAGGTTATGGCTACTGTTGCCGTTGTAGCGACTGGTGCTTTAGGTGGCATATTATTTAATCCTATTTAATACTATAACCTTGGTAGTAAATATATAATGGAACCTTGTAGTAGTAACTACAGGGGTTCTATTATTGGGCTGGGTATATAGGTAAGAATAAATTAACAACATAATAATAACTAGTAGAGTAGTTGCCTAACAGATTAACTCTAATTGTATTCTAAGATTTACTACAAAGAGAGAACTATCTAGGTAGGGACTGTGGTCCTTAAATATATAACTATACGCCTAAGAAATCCCTTCGCTCCGTAAGGTATATATGCTCTATCTGCTCTATTATAGATTATATAGATTATATAGATTACACAGATTACACTATGTGATCTCAGCTACCATTCTTTATCACATGGTTCTACCGGATCTATCTTAGACTGTGCCTGTATTAACTAACTAGCTTCCTCCAACTCCTCTCCAAGTAGTCGTAACATTGTACTTAAGCTGTCCGTAACATCGTTTGCCGCCTAAGTCGCTTACTAAGATAACAACCTTGCGCATTTCTATATTTGATTACCTATTACTGGTACAGCCCTATATTCCTAATTCTGAAAGTGGGCCATCTATTATCCTACTAAATTATAGTCGGTGCTTTGCCCATTATGCGGGATATGTCTAGCGTTTTAAGTCCCTAAGAAGTGTATAAAGCTAGATATACCCGCCGCAGTCTTCTATAACTATCCGCTTGGCCTTACCACTATTAACGTACTATTTTTGGTTTTTTTATAGCGTTATTAGTTTACCTTTACCTTATTACTACTAAGGCTATTATACTTCTACTTGTCTTAATTTCTAATTTATACTATAATCTGGCTTGCTCAATTACTCTACCTTGTTTTAATTTAAACGTTAGAACTCCAGTCTTACCCTATTATCACTGTGGTTTGCTTATTTATAGGGTATTAAATATATAGCCTTATGATGCGAACTCCTAAATAAAACCCTAGGCAGAAACCTAGTTATAAACCTAAGTAAAAACCAAGCTGTAAACCTAGGTAGAAGCCTAAATATAAACTAAAAAGTCTACCTGCTTAACCTAAATATTCGGCTAAATATTACCAAAAAGTCCGCGAAAATATTAAGAGGGCTAGAGTGGTAAAGAAAAATTATTTACCCTTAATAATTGTCCGTATCACTTCCGGTGATACGTATCGCTATTGTAATAGTATGGGGTGGTAACTAATTTTAATTGATGCCTATTGATTCTCCTATTTTATAGGTAGAATTAGGTGGATTTCCTGAGCTCGCTTAGCTTATATAATTAACCCCTTTTGACTTACGTTCGCAGGCAAATTGCCGTAAATTGCCGCAACTTGCCCCAGATTACTATTACGTGATGGCAAGTTACGGTTATATAACTGTAAAGACACAACCTTAATGAGATACTGGGAGTATTTAGTTTTAATAGTGCTTAAGTGCACCACCTGCTAAATTCCACTACTTCCACCTGTTAAATTCCACTACTTTCTACCTATTAAGTTCCACTACTTTCTACCTATTAAATTCCACCAAATTCTGCCAAGTTTTACTAGGTGGTTAAAGTAACCAATTATAATTTTCTATGCCCGGAATAGAAAATCGCCATTGGCTTGCTTGCCACTAGCGCCTTGGCTACTAGCTTAATATCTTTACGCTCTCTATTCCTACCTTAACATCTTCTCTCTCTACCCACTCAGTAACCTATAGCTTAATTATATTTATATTAATTAGGTCCTTTAACGCCTAGCAAGGCTTTAATTTTATTATAGCATCTATAGGGTTACTGCCTCCGTTAACCTATTTAATCTCTACTATTTCTTTTCTCATATATAATTGTTATAAATATATTAGGTTAACTATAAGTCGTTTCTCTTATATTATCCCGAGTTTGACTAAGCAGTTATATAGAGATTTTAAATTAGTATAAAGGATAACCAGTAGTTGTTTAAGTTATAGGATTTTCTTAATGGTTGCTTTAATCGCAGCTCTAATATCGAATCTGTAGGCCATACTATATAGTTTAGATGCTAAGACACTTTATATAACTTGCTTATACTTAATAAATAACTAATAGAGGATATTGGCCCTATTATCCTTATCTATAAGTATAATAACAAAGCCAATCTAAGAGGAGAGGTTGTAGTTATTAGTAAAGGATAAGTCCGTGAATATTATTAGTTTAAGAGTGCTTATATTAAGTTATATAAAATAAAGTCCTTAGGAGGGATTATTGATTTGCTATTATAGCCGCTTATTAAGCTGCTTTGCGTGTTCCTCCTTTAAATTAATAACTTATATTATAAATAAGAGGTTAAAGGCAGCTTCTAATTAACAGACTGTGGCGATATAGGCTCCTCTTGCTCTCTAGGTAACGTACTAGTCCTTTAGTATAACTGCCTTACGGACTTCCCCTCTGGAGCTAGTTAGGTCTGTAGCCTTTATAGTAACTAACTTTAGGTTCTAGCATTAACGTTCCTAGGTAAGAGCTATTAAGTCCTTTTCTTACCTTATATAGCCTCCGTTAAACTTAATTGGGGTATTTAGTGTAAGGTTCTCTCTCTCCTTTATTAAAAACTTTGCTTTCTAAAGCCTAGCTTCTTTAGCCTCTATAAAGGTTTTATTAGTAAGAAATAGTATATTATTAGTCTATAGTCCTATAATTCTAAAGCTATTATTATTTGTATATAATAAGCAGGGGTTATATATTAACTAGTTTATCTATAGCTTATTAAGGTAGTAGTAGTGGTATATATTAAACTAGTAGTTACTGGCTTCTGGGATACTATATAGTGGTTTAATAACTTTTAGAATTAATTTATCTTTTAGTTTAAGTTCTAGTGGTAGGTATATAAAGAAGTCTCTGTTTAGGTGGGTGCTGGACTATATATAGGCTTATAAGATATCGTGTAGGTATAAAGAGGTTGGTCTTCTTTTATTTCTTTATAAGGTTGCCATAAGTGCTAGGATAATTCTCTAGCTAATATATTAAATGGTTAGTAACTGTATTAGAACTAGATCTTTACTATAGTTATTATAGGCTTATATAACTAGTCTAGACTTCTTAAAGGCCTTATCTATTCCGGCGTTCTTAATCTTGTTAATAAATTAGGAGTTAAAGATTCTAACTCCTTTTAGGACGTTTACTGTATTAGTAAACTTAAAGACGCCTTTCTTAAGTAAACCGTTTATCTCCTTATGTTAAGACTCTGTGAATAATAGTAAGGTATACTTAGAGGTTATAGTATTAGATTTTGTTAGGCTGTTATTAATAAATATTAATATATCTGCAATGTTTTGCTAGGACTTTATCGGCGATTATTATGTCTATTTTAATCTTTAGAGGGGTGCAGTAGCTGCTAGTTTTTTAGTTGGTTCCTTAGTTAGTTCCTTAGTTAGTTCCTTAGTTAGTTTTTTAGACGGCTCCTCCTCTGGTTCCTTATTAGGTTTTTCTAGTTTGGGTTATAGGTATAGCTTTACTATTATGGTTTTGAAGTTAGTAGGTCTACTAGGGAGCTATATCTTATATACCTCTCTATTAATTCTAAGTAACTTGAATAGGCCAGTCTATCTACCGCTCTGTTTAGTATTGCCTTTACGCTATATAAATACTTCTGAGTTAAGGGGGAGGTTATAGATTATAGTAATAAATAGACTATTTTATTGGTTTAGTATATTATTAACTTGCTTCTTTGCCTTAATTCTTGCAATCTCCTCTATTAACTTTTTTATAGCTGTTGCTTGCTGTGTAATAGAGGGTGCTAGTAGGTTAAGTTCGCTTATTTAAGAGTAGGCACTAAAGATAAGAAGTGTTAGTGTCAGATAATCAGTATTCTCTAAAGGCGTGGGTCACATGCACGAGTCACGTGCACGAAGACACGTCACTGAAGACACGTCAGATTAAGGTCAAAAAGACACGATACCAGATCATCAATCAATCAACCCATTTCATCAATGAACCCCTCTACATGAACTTCATAACAGTTATAAGCCCGGTCCACCGACTTAAGAAGCTATTCAGCTATTACTTAATCATTTAAAGAAATTCTACCTCATTGTCAGACTCTGACACCTTATCGTCAAGACGCAGACTCTAACAGAAATCCTACCTTAATTGTCACAGGACAATTCTTCCACGAGATTCCACGAGATTCCACGAGAAATCCTACCTTAATTGTCATAGGACGACCCTAATGACAAGAACGATCCTAACAACAAAAATACCATCTTAAATCCTCCCTTGCCTATTAGTCAAAATGACTCCACTAACATTAAGTTTGTTGACCATGATTATCCTCAATAAACTAGAAGACTGGGAGCAATAGATCTAGCAACTACAAGCCCTTATAGATTAGCAAATTTAGGCCTATGTTAACCCAGCCATAGAAGCACCTTAAGAAGGTCTACTTAAAAAACCACCTCTTCTAAAGGTTATAGATTTTAATGAGAATGCAACCTTATATACATAGCTCTTAACGAATTAATAGAAAGCGTATAAGAACAGCAGACGATACTATAACCAGGACATAAAGTATTTCCTTAAATAGGAAGATCGTCTTTAACAGATCTGCACCCAGATTATGTCTATAGTATTAATTTAGAAGAAGCTACTGCTTAACCCTTCCTTAATAGTTAAAGAATGGCTATCTTGGCTAAAGGAGAACATAGAACCTACCTTATTATTTATTAGGAAGAAGGTACAATACCAGTACACAGAAGCCCTTAAGGGGTTTAAACAGTTGTTAAAATTAAACTAGTGGCTAGATTAATGGGAACATGCAATATCCCTAGGAAAGAAGTATAAGATCCTTTAAATGTCCAATAGAATCTGGCTTTAAGATTTAGCAGAAGTTATTTAACCATTTAGTAACGCCTACTGTATAAAGTATACTACCGAGTTAAATAACCCTTAGAAGTTAAGATCTTCCAAATACTATAGAGTAGTAAAGGAGCTGTAAAAAGGACTTAGAATACCCTTAAAGAAAGCCAATGCTACTATAAAAGGGAGTACCTTTAATGCAGACTTTATAGAGCAAGCTATAATAGATCACTCTAATACTACTAAAGGTCTAGGGAAAGGAACCTTAGCATATACTAGACGCTTAAAGAGAGCCAGGTCACTAGTAGATAAGGAGACGTCCTACAAAAAGCTACTACTTGTGTGCTTAGCATATAAGAAACAAGGACATTTCCTTTAAAACTATTAGTATTTATTTAAAGACAAGAGACCTAAAGGAGTTATAATTAAAGATGCTCGCATTAAAAGGGTGCTAAAAAAGGTAGAAAAGAATAAGAATCTCACTAACCAAGTTATAAAGATTAGACTTAAAGAACAGGAAGATAAGGCTTAACAATAATAGGACAAGAGCCAGGAAGTTAAGATTAAGGGAGAAGCTAATACAATATTCCTAGAATTATATTATATAGGTTAAATCCATCTACTAAAGCTATTAACTATTCTTGACTTAGGAACCACTTTATACATCTTTAATAATCTCTCTTATTTTTACAACTTTAGGAAAGCTCTAAGACATAAATACGTTACTACCAGCAGCTTAGAAGTGCCTATACTAGGCTATAGCGATGTCACCATCTAAGTCACAAAACTAGACAAGAGTAAGGGAATCCTATATCTTAAGGACGTTGCCTTCTATATAGACTTCAATACAAATCTAGTGTTATTCCGTCTACTTTAAAAGCAAGGGTACTTCTAGGATAATAAAGGAAACAACAATCTGCTAGTTTAGAAGAATAATATAATCCTATATTAAATGGAAGAATGTTATAGACAATAGACTATTAAATACATCTAACTAGGAAGTCTATTAGCGTTTAATATAAGCTAACTGCTACGCCGCTAACGGAAGCGCAGAGCATTATTAAGAGACATTCACCTAGATGCAAAAGGTAATGTATAACTATGGCATCTACGTCTAGGTCATCCAGGACCTATAAGCCTTTATTATTTAGATATCAACACCCTAGGAGTTAAGCTTTAAGGCCCTAAGATAACAGAATATTAACACTATAGTCTCGCCAAAATCAAGCGTTAGGTCTTATAAAGGTTCTTAGAATAGAATATTAATAAACCTTATCTTAACCTCTATATTAACTAAACTAACCTTAAGGAAGCGCATGCCGGATTTATATAAGTTATGCTTATCTATAACACCTTTTCAGGAAGATCCTTCCCGTATTTTATAATAATGCATAGTAAGGAGAAGGAGACACTACAAGTACTTAAAGATTTTATTTAATGGATTTGTCTGAGGTATAACCTTAAAGTTAACACTATTAGATTAGACAACAAGCTAGGGAAAAGGAGAACCCTTAAATAGCTATAAACCCAAGGGATTACCTTTAAGCCTTTAGCGCTATATACCTAAGCACAGAATGGTACCGCTAAATGCTTAGGGGGTGTAATTATTGAGAAAGGACGTGCAATGAGAATTGCTGCTAATCTACTACACAACCTATAGAATAAGATAGTTAACTATGCAGTCTACCTTTAAGATTAAATGCCACGGGAAAGCAATGGATGGAAATCGCTATATAAAAGGTTCTATACCTACCTAGCAAATGGGAGATCAAGAAAACTACAATTGGCGCACCTAAAAGCCTATAGCTGTAGGGCATACGTAATGATATTGGATGCCCAGCTAAAGAAGAAAAGACTAAGCAAGCTAGATCCGCGAGCCCATATCGGCTACCTTATTGGCTATAACTCTACCAATATCTATAGGATCTGGATCCTGTATAAAGGTATCGTCATCTCTACTAGGGACGTTATCTTTAATAAAAAGACGTTCTTTGACGGCAAGTAAATAGACATCTTAAAGGACCTACACGCTAAATTAGACACGCTAATTAAGAAGATTTAACTCCCTAATACCCTAACTAAGAATAAGGTCCTTCTGGAAGACGATAAAGAAATATTTAAACCGTTAATTTAAGAGGAAGACAATAATGATGTTAATAAGCCAGTATAAACCTTTAATGAGTTAGCAGATCTCAAGCTTATAAAAGCTCTTAAAGATGTATACTATACACCACCTTTAATAGAAGAAGACGAAGAATCTCTATATGCCTTTTATGTCAAGTATCCTACAAAGTTAGGTGTATAAGGTACTGATTAGGACGTTGCTCATTAAGTAGGAGATGCGTTTAACACTTAGGGGGTGTTTAACAACTTAGTTAAAGACTCATTTAAGGAAGCCTGCGATAATAGGTTTAAAGACTTTGTTACTAAAAGGATTACATTAGCCTATTAAGGCGCCTTTTTAGTAGGAAGGAAGTTTAACCTTAATAGTTAACTTAATAACAGCAAGCTAAAATTAGGCAGAATACGTAATGTTAGATTACATAGGAAGAACTTACCTCTGCCACCTTAGTTAATCCGCAACCTTAATATATATCCTCTTTAAGATTAGTTCTAAGAGGCTTAACGAGCCTATCTCCAATCTCATTATTAAATAAGGTCGTTTTAAGAAATAGAAAAGAAGCATGCAAAGGGATAGCAGGTCCTTAGCTTAATGTGGGTGTTTGTCTACAAGACAGACAAGCATGGATTTCTCCAGAAATGCAAGGCACGCTTAGTAGTCTGCGGAAATTAACAGGCCCTAGGAGACCTACCTATGAGAGCTACTACATTAGCTAGTACAACCTTCCAAACCCTTATGGCGATTACCGCAAAATTCAACCTAGAGACGACATAGATAGATGCAGTCAATACATTTATCTATTGCGATCTCGATGAGGTCGTCTATATAAAGCTACCTCCAGGGTTCAATAAAGGAAAGATAGACAAAGTACTGCGCTTAAGAAAAGCCTTATACGGACTATAACGATCACCACTATTATGGCAGAAGAATCTTATAAGCTTGTTAAACGAATTAGGCTTTAAAGAGGTACCTTAGAAGCTGTATATTATGCTAAAAAGTGGAATAGTTGTCTTCTTCTATGTTAATAATATTGTCTTTTGCTACCAAAAGACAGATAAGAAGAAAGCTCAAGAAGTAATTAAGGAGCTATATAAGGAATACCAGATAAGTATCCTTGGCGAGCTAAAATAGTTCCTAGAAATCCACGTGTTACGCAATTATAGCTAGAGGCTCCTGTGGCTATTCTAGAAAGCCTATATTAAGAAGATAGCTAACTAGTATAAGATAGATCTTAGAGGGCGTCTTCTAGACACTCCTATGGCAGAATTAGAACTCCTCCCTATTAATCACCAATTGATCCGTTTAATGCTTTCGTCCCCTAATATAGACCTATTAGTCCGTCCTATGTCCCTACCAAGAGAAGCAGCTTCTATAATGCTATATCAGAGAAAAATGGGTTTAATACTTTATATAGCCACTACAACGCGTCCGGATATTGCTTTTGCAGTATTATAGCTGGTAAGGTTTAATTAGAACCCAAGCCAAGAGCACTATTAAGTGGCAGACAGAGTAATCTAGTACCTATATAGTATGAGGAGCAGAGTAATCTACTATAGAGGAGACAAGGAAGGAATAAACAGTAAAGGGAGAGATAAAGGAATACGCGACAAAGGACGAGATAACGGAAGAGACGGTAGAGGTAAAGCGCAATCATTTATCTGTACTAGCGATGCATTATTTGCGGATAACTCTATTAATAGAAAGAGCTCGCAAGGATACATTATAAAGCTATTTAGGGGGCCGATTGCCTGGAGAGTAAACAAGCAGGGTATGGTAATAACATTAAGCACAGAAGCTAAGTTATTAGCCCTATTACAGACAGTAAAGAAAGCTATCTTTATTAGCAGGCTGTTTAAAGTAATAACGTTACACCTAAACGAGCCCTTAATTATTAAATGTAATAACACGCAAACGCTCTAACTAATTATAGAAGACACGGTAAAGCTAATCACAAAGCTCTAACACGTTAACATCTATTAATACTAGCTATGTTAGGAATACGCAATAAGACGAGTATAATTTTAATAGACAGTAATAAAGGAGATGATCGCTAATAGACTTATAAAGGCCCTGCCTAAGCAGAGGTTTTAAAGCTTTGTTAATATAATTAGGATGGTGGATATTAAGGAGCAGCTAGATAAGGAGAAGTAACTAGAGGACCTAAGGGACAGTATTAGAGCAAGACGGAAGGATTTAGATAAGATTAAGGTTTAATTAACTTATTAACGGACACGAGAAGGTGGCTAGCTTTGACCTTAAAGAGCTTAAAGCTAAGGGGGTGTGTTAGATAATCTGTATTCTCTAAAGGCGTGGGTCAAGTGCACGAGTCATGTGCATAAAGACATGTCACTGAAGACACGTCAGATTAAGGTCAAAAAGACACGATACCAGATCATTAATTAATCAACCCATTTCATCAATGAACCCCTCTACACGAACTTCGTGACAGTTAGAACTAAGCCATCTAGGCTAGCTATGTTATTGGTGGCTTTTACTACTATTTATAAGGCTAGTTCTTTAGTTATTTCTAAGTCCTATAGCTCCTCTATAATTATCTAGTATACTTAGTATAGGGTTAAATAAGCTCTTTTTACCATTCTAATGGACTAGTAAGCTTCCACTAGGACGCTCTTAGTTAATATGGCCATTAATATAGCATGCTATTAAAATTCCTTGCTTATAAAGTTCTCCCTAGCGTTATAGGTAATGTAGTTGGGTGGTCTAATATAGGTGTTAATTTAGTAGAGTTGTAGGATATCCTAGGTATATTTTACGGAGATATTGTATAGCTATCTCGCGGCTTAAAATCTAGTAGCTTTATTAATTATATAGAGGACAGGGCTTTTATTAATGTATATAATATTAATAAAAATAGAATAGTTAAAGTCGGAATCTTAGTTTTCTCGTAATGTGAACTTAAACTGTTTAGGAGATTTGCTGTGTTTCTAGTAGTGGAAGCAGTACTTAGTAAGGTAGTTAATGACCTACTTATTAATATTATTGTGGCTAGAGTGTTCTTGTACCTTATATAGCTTGTCTACTAATAGATATCTAAAGTGGTGGTGGAGTTAGCGGAGTTTAGTAGTGGTTAAGTAGTAAGGGTTTTAGTTAAATAAGTAGGTTATAAATAACTATAGTAACTCTTCCTATAATAGGAAGGGGTGACCAAATTAGCGAACTATTAGTATTAATTTTGTTAGGGTAACTAGGACATTCTTTTTTATTTTTTATTTTTTTTTATCCATTGCATTATACTACGTACAATACTGCGCATGCAGCCTCAGGCTATGGCGCTATAGTTCTATATACATGAATCCTTTCTAAGCAGCTTAATATGTACTAGTAGCTATGTCCAAGTAGTTTATAAACCCCTAAACTAGGAGTTTACAGTTCCTTAGTAAAATACTAAGTCACTACAACTACTAGGGAATAAGAAAACGGTAGGAAAAACCATAAGAAATCCTAACACCTGTCCCTATCCTTTTGTAATTTATTTCTATCCCTTTACTCTCTAATATCATTTTAAGAGCCTAGTAGAAGTTACCTCCTTCTAGACTCCTATGTTTTGTTTATTTATGTACTAGTTTAGCTGCTTTAAGAGTCTCGCAGTCTTTACTATTAGCAAAGTAGTTTTCTTTACAATTGATGCAAAGAGGGGTGGTATGCTTGTAGGGCTTGCCTGTTATTATACAGGTAGAACAGGGGTGGTCTTTAGATAAATGTGCAGCCGCACAAAATCTACACGCTCTAGTAGAGCATCTGTCTCCTATATGGCCGAATTTTTGACAGCTAGTACACTGCGTAGTAGGGGAGACTTCTAGGTATTTTACTACCTTAGTAGCTGTACCTGCAATTGAAATTTCTTTTTGCTTGAGGATTTCTTGTCTTTTTTCCTCACTCTCTATAGTAAAAACTATAGAGCCGAATCTGGTCTGTAGATTGTGTCTTTTTTCACTAGATAAGATCCATCTAGGTAGTCCCTGTATCCTTATAGGATTAAAGGTCTCAATTTCTTCTTTTAGAAGCTTAGGGCCTCCCTCTCCTAGAAAAGGTAGGGTAGGAACCTTATGGGCTATAATTTGAACCCATAGTTCTAGTTTTTGTTCTCTTTAAAAGGTAAAACAGCTATGCCAGATATCCTTATATTTGACTAAGAAGTCTGCATTATACTCTTCTGTCGTTGTAAGGAGAATATTTTGTTTTCCTTTAGTTCTAGCTATAGATGCTAGAACTAGCTTTTCTACTTACAGTTTTAATGCAAATAGTTAATTGACTTTGTTTCGTATAGAGAAGGTATCTAAAGGTTCGTCCTTTTGGTCCGTAACTAGGACTAGCTTCCTTTCTTATAGCTGCTTTTTCTTACTTCTAGTGGAAGTAAAACTCCTACTAGAAGGAGAAGGGGTAGAGGGTAGTATTGAAGGTAGGGAGGATGAAGAAAGGAGGTCCTTCTTTAGCCTCTCTACATAAGTTTCCTTAATAGGAGCTACCTCTTTACGAAGAGCTCTTACTTCTTCTACTAGTCCTTTTAGGACATCTTTTGCCTTTTCTTCTTCTTCTTTTGCAAGGGGGTTTTCTCCTATTAGGATACTTTCTGTGTAGTCTACCAGCCGTCCAACTTATTTTTCTTTTTCTTCGTCTTGTAGCCCTTTGTAGGCTTCTATTAGGTTTTCTAAGGCTTTGCTTAAATATTGTTCTGGAGAAAGAGAATAGGAAGGTATACTAGGCGTACTAGCCGTAGTAGTCATTAGTTTTATTGTCTTTTTTACGGGTTTTTGGTTTTCTTTTTCAGGAGAAGACGGAGGATGTCCTCTTTCTTCTCCTGTCCTAAACAGGCTTTCTCCTATCCCAGATGGGCTAGGAGAAAAAGAAAAGGAGGAAGGAGGGACTGAAAAAGTAAATGTAGATTCATTGTCACTTATTTCTATAGGAGGTTGTTTTTTTTTTTTTTGGCCTTCCAGGCTTCGGCATCTTATAGGGGGATTTTGCTAGTTTTTACTATCCTTATACCCTTTCTCCTTACTAATCTTACTAGAAGATTTCTGGGGAGATTAGGCTAAGGTAGTAGAAATACTAGACCCCCTAGGTTTCGTGGTTTCGTAGTTTCATAGTTTTGGCGTTCCTGTCTGTGCCTCGCTTACAAGCTAGGACCACCCCTAAGAAAAATTTTCTATTAAGGAAGGGGGGTAAAACGACAAATAAATCTACCTCTAGCTCGCTAGAAAGTAGGAATTAGGTCTTAAGAGTTGGAAAATCGATTGTTTTTGATAGTAAGATGGGTATGCGTAAGTTTAGAAGTGCGGCGCCACCTTTTGGTAAGGTTGCATGTGTGGTGAAAGGTTAGCTGTGTTAAACGTAAGGGACATTACGTTTAATACAGACAACACGTACTTTACATACAAGGAGAGTTTCTTAGGAGTATAGATGTGTATTTAAAGGACCACAGTTCCTACCTAGATAGTTCCTTTCCTTATAGTAAATCTCAGAATACAATTAGAGTTAATCTATTAGGCAACCACTCCACACCAGTTATTATTTGTTACTATTACATTGATAACTTTATTTGGAATCTACATACCTAGCCCATTAACAAGTCCACCGTAGTATTTCCTACAAGGCTTCGTTATATATTACCCTTTATAAAAAAAATCCTTTTATAATTATTTTAAGTCTTTAATTAAGGACTAAGTTACTTTTATTAGCAGTAGTATAAAAAAACCACTTAAAATAGGTAAGTATATAAGGGTATCTAGATTATATTTTAGATATATTATTAATCTATCCTAAATATATCTTTACAAACTTTAGGGTAGTTATATATTATTAGCTATTTCTAATACTAAGATTATATAATCTTAGATATACTAAAGATAGGATATAGTTATAATATTATATAATTAAATATAGCTTTAATCGTAATAATTTTAAAGAATTTTATATTAAAAGCTTATTAAATATGCGCATATAGTGCTAAAGTTTATCTAGTGTAAGATTTTGCGACGTGGCGTATTTTAACACTCCCGGAGCTTTCGGTAATACTGGCCGAGCTGTATGCTCGTAAACCACCCACCACCCACCCTTTGTCCATTTATCCTCACCCAGTTACTCGCCTCCATACACATAGGCGCCAGCAACACCCGACCCAGTGACAACATCTTAAGACCTACGACCGCCCCCGCCGAATCACACCCTAACCATGACCGACTGCGGCGACTTTGTAAACTCTGACGACGAGGAAGATGTCGAGGACCTCGAGGAGAATGCTGAACCTCTTTTACTATACTTTCAGCAGCCATTCTACTATCCGATCTGCATTGGAAACGTCCTGGATCAGAGATATCGCATAGAGCATAAACTCGGCCACGGCGGCTTCTCTACCGTCTGGATGGCCCATGACATCGTAACAAAGAAGGACGTCGCCCTCAAGGTCACTACTCTTGCCAGAGATGCGGCAGACCGTGAAAGCACTATGCATAACGAAATCCGCCGGCGCGTCCAGGACACATCCAAACTTCTCCTTTCTCGCGAAGCCTTCTCGCTTCCTAGCCCCAACGGTCACCATAGAGTCCTGGTGTTTCCCCTGCGAGGCCCCAGTCTTCACTCCTGCTTCGCCAGCATGTCCATGGCCAATCGAATGTCCGCGGCGAAGCAGGTGCTACAAGCTTTGAAATGCCTGCACGACGCCAACATCGTCCATCGAGGTCCGTTTATAACCCCCCCCCCTCGCTTATCTCCTTTGCGCTTACACTATAGATCTGAACGACAAAAACATCATGTGCGGCATCGCGCCCCTTGACGCCTATGACGTCAAGATGAAATACCAGTACCTCGGCCGGCCTAAAAAGATCCCCCTGCAAACTCCGGCAGGGATGCAGGGAGAGCTCGTTAGGCCAATAGTGGTCCCTCCCAGCTTACTCACTAAATCAGTCTATCTCGGCGATTTTGGCCTAGCAATGAATGCGGGCACTTTAGTAAACTACAAGTCACAATCGCCTAGCGCCTGGTGTGCCCCGGAACGGCTTCATAACACAGACCCAAGTGCTGCCAGCGACATGTGGAGCTACATGTGTGTTTTCACAGAGCTCTATCTTGGCACTCTCCCCTGGTCCATCTACGGTGATGCGCTGCCCGGCATGGTCAAAGTCCTCGGTCCACTACCCCAAACTTGGTCCGGCTATTACCACCAACCCACCAGAACTGACGCTTCATGGTACGATCCAAGGAAGCAGCCTGAATCCACCCTTGAAGCAATAATTGCACACGCCCGCCCTGACGTCAGTTCGACCGAGCGTGCTCACGTACTGTCCTTTATGCTAAAAGGATTCTCTTATAATCCTCAGCATCGGATAACCGCTGCGCAACTTTTGTACAATGCTTCATTTCGGGCCGTCATGGGGTTTTATTGTGCCTAATACTCTATTGGAGGTACCAATCTGCGTGGCAACCTTGCATGAATTTGCGCGCCACAGCAGACACCAGGCTGATGATGACTTCCCAGCATCGTAGTGAGGTTTTGATGCTCGGATAAGTCCCTATTATCAGTATTTAGAGTGGTAAGAGCTTTATGGTGGTTCTGTAAGGAGAGAAGTCTATTATGCTATGAAAGAAGGCTCTCTACAAATTAGGCGCAAAGGCGAGGATGCGAACGTAATTTTTGGGTGAGAGGGTTCCTGGATGTTCAGCAATAGCCACAGTACACGACTTATATAGAACTATTGCAGATACCGACTTGTGCACGGAGTGTGAGTTGCTTAAAGTCAAAGTACCCCTCATATTTCTCGGCACGGTGGGTTTCTGTTGGAGAATGGAATGAGAAGAAGTGATAATTATTCAACTATCTGATAGACTGGTGCCTCCACACAAAGGGATGACTCATGACGGTGCTTATCCTAGGAGGCAGAGAGGTGTGTGTGTCACCAATCAACAGTTTCTCGGCACGCAGGGATGGACGTTAGTAATTGGCTTTTTCAAGGCTTCTAAGAACGGCGAATCGATCCAGGATCGCGAATGCTCAACTAGCAAGACCTCAGCGGCAGCCACATGCAACAGCGATATCCCGGAAGATGCGCCAGATGTCGAGGTGAGTGAGGTGCAAGGGCTTGTGGATGAGACAGCTACAGCTAGCGACTGCACCAATCAAAACACTGCCGACGAGACCGCCACAGTCGGGTATATAGAACAGACTTGTGGGCCTTTAGATCAAGGCAATACGGCAGTGTGTTCACAAGGTATGGCCCTTGACGAACTGTAAGGCATTGGCTGACGAGCGACACTAGATAACCCAATTCTCCTTGACGATGACGAAACGACTGATCAGCTATTCAACGAATCGTACACCCATGCGACCGACACCGAAGGTGAGGGGGGTGAGTCGTCGGTCCAACCTCTGGGTAGGTCCGTCTAGCATTGAGGAAGATGAATATCGCTATGATGATGGCGATGATGGTGACTATGACATTGACGATGATAGTGACTATTGGAGAAGGGCGGGGGACTAAATTCACCTGCACCACGTACACAACAGAGAACAGCAGTATGAGGAAGAGGGATGTCAAGCACGAGGCATTTGTCTTGGTCTCACTACTTGCAAGCCTTGCTCTGGGGACATGGAATAATCGATAGTAGTTTTTAGTGATAGGAAGTCATCCTACATTCTGCAAACAGAGTTACTTAATTCCAGCTTCTAGGGACAAGGACTCTACAACAACCACGGGACAAACTCAACACACTGAGGCTTAGGCGGGCTTAACGCCCTCTCCTGATCAGTCCAACCGTTTCTTAACACCCACTCGATCCTGACGACTAACGGCACCACAATAGCAGGGTGGGTTACTATCACGTATGCCACAGCGGCAGTAGGGAGGAGGGGTAAGAGGAAATTGAGGCCGTAATGTTTGCACTTGGCTCTACGCTATACGAGGTTGAGACAACACAACAACCATACCATGATAAGAGCGACAAGGACATTAAAGAATTGTTCAGGGTAGGAGACTTCCCAGATACAAGCGCGCTAATGCTGGGGGAGATTAGAAGCAAGTGCTGGAGGGTGGAGTATGAAGACGTTGGCGAGGCAGTGAACGATATCAAGTGTATTCAGACTAAATACGTGAACGCGGTGGAAAAGCAGCGTGGAATTGTCTGGTGGAGGCAGAGGTAAGGCGTGCCGCTGACCTACCACTATCGTGCGGCTAATACATATATAGCCGTACTTTTATTTCTTTCGGCATCGTTTTTCTAATGGCCATTTACCTCCGTCACAATCGAGCCGCGTCGCTGGGATGGCTTTATAGGGTGCGACGTCCTGTTCATTGATGGGATATATCGGTGTGGCTTTGCCTGGTTTCGCTTCCATGGGTCCCATTCTGGTCCCCGCTGTGGATCCCATTTCAGGTGCCCAGTTTGGAACTCGCTCTATTTTTGACTACACCCTTGGAATCTCTTGTCCACCCTTACCAACTTTCGCTCCAACCTCGGATTTCCCGGATTGTGTGGAGGTGCTAGACCTAGCGATGTTATTTGGGAGACGGATTGTGGAGGATACTGCCAGGGACGGACTACGCTACAAGCGTAGCGAAGGCGGATTCGGCTCAAGCGGTTCCCGGCTAGGCTGGTAACGCTCTGGCTCCTCCGATTTGGAGGTGGCACCGGGATCATCGACCACGTCTACACTCGTGTGTTAGTTGGGTTCTATTGGCTTGCATAAAATGTATCGTAGAAAGATTTGCAACTAGCTTTAAGCTACCGTAACTAAAGGTTACATAAATCCAAAGATTATATAAATTAAATATTTATATAAATTAAACGCTTATATAAATTAAAGAATTATATCAAGCCTAAAATTATATAAGGATTTATATAAATTAAAGGTTTATATAAATTAAAGAATTATATAAATTAAAGGTTTAACGTGTTTCATTACTAAGTGTCTAACACCACCGAGTGTCTAACGTCAAAATGCACCAAAATTTGGGAAATTCATACTTTAATATTTTAACAACCACTTAATAATAAATTCTAATAATTTACATTTAGACTTTTATATACGCTTTACAGCTTCTATTAAAATTTCATAGTAATTAGTTTAGTGGTTATTAAGATATAAAAATTTGGCCTTATTTTGGCCCCCAAATTTAATATTTTAAAAACTACTTAACTAACTACTATATAACTTTAATAGAAGCTATAAAGTGTATATAAAAGTCTAAATATAAATTATTGGAATTTATTATTAAGTGGTTGTTAAGATATTAAGGTATAAATTTCTCAATTTTTAGTACGTTTTGACGTCGGACACTTGGTGGTGTTAAACACTTGGTAATAAAACACGTTATATAAATTAAAGAATTATATAGAGTCTAAAATTATATAAACTCTTAAATTATATAAACGTTTAAATTATATAAGTTTTTAAATTATATAAACTTTAGAGCCCGCGAAGCCCTACTGCACGCGTCCACGTCGCCGCGGGTAGAAACATCATTTGGAATCCTATTCCTCTTAATGGCCAAGTGCAGAGGCGATGGTAGAGAGCCGTCGCAGCGCGTGCAGCGCTGTCGTTTAACTCTATGGTGATAAGCCCGCGATGCGTATAACGCATCGCCCTTAACAATACTAGGAGCCTTACTGCCTCCGCTTAGAGCTCTTGTTCTACTATCTAGGGAGGCCTATTAAGGGAAACTAGGATATGAAAACAGCCCAATATATAACTACCTGGCTTGCAGCTAGGCCTAAAACTGGCCTTATCCAGCTAGTCGACGTAGACGCGTCCTAGGCGTATAACAGGACACTCTTAGGCTTGCACTAGCTCTAAAATCACAAAGGGAATATAATAAGAGCGTAGGGATCCTCCTTTTATAAGAACTTATTAAGGTTAACACGTTGCAGATACTTCGTATAAAACTTATTAAGGCCCTACCTAGAGAACTTGTTAAGGCCCCTCTATAAGGGCCTATCTGGTATCCGGTACACTTAGGTAACTTAAAAGAGGGTTTTAATAGGTATAGTGCGCGTAACCTAGTTAACGGCGATATAATAGCAACGCGATAGCAACCAGATGGCTTAATAAGGTAGAAACATAGGTAAAGCTCTAGGCAGCGGAAATATAGGCCAGCTTTAACGGCCCTATAGCATTTGACTTATAGTTAACTTATAGGTAACTTACAGGAGGGTTTTAATAGGTATAGTGCACGCAACCTAATACATATATGCACAAGGCGACTTACAGGAGGGTCTTAATAGGCGTAGTGCACGCAACCTAATGTATATATATAGGGGAGGCTATAGGGGAAACACAGGCCAGTTGGACAAGGACTTAATAGTTAGAGATATAGGCTAGCTTATAAAAGGGGGGGACACAAGCTTAGTTAGTAGAAGAGGGGGGAGTAGGTTATCTAGAGTAGGACCTAGTATCTCTACGGCCCCTCTCCTGCAAGACACGGTCGGCTTGTTATAAGGAGACTCTTATAGGTAACGCGAAACGGGGACTGGCAGTAGTATAGGGTGTTGCGCCCCTATATTACTACTAGCCTCCTATAGGGCGTAGTGCGTAGTAGCTACTGCTGGCTCTAAGGACCTTACCCCTTAGCTAGGCCCTAACCCTTGGTGTACCTAGTAGGCAGGTAGGATCACGTCCTAGCTAGAGAGACTACTACGTAGCTTAAGAGAACGGATGCGCGTGTTAGTATACTAATAGACGGTACCGTTCGCCTCTAGGACGGTACGCCGGTAAGGTATGCTTAAGGAGCAAATAGGAGTTACTTAGGTAGGGAAGGCTTTTAATCTAAGCCTTAACTGTAGAAGGTACCCAAGGCTTCTATATTACAGGATGCAGCCACGACGCCCTTGTAGGATTACGCCAGTAGGCATATAAGAAGGGAGTTGCGACCCCTAAAAGTGGCAGCTTATGCCCATGCCGGCGGAAACAATAAAGAAAGGCGTAAAACTAGAGGCTATAGGAGGCTCCTAAGCTATACAAAAGCATACTAACTCTAGGAGGAGATTCTTATATAGACCGCTAGGGGGCGGTCTAGTACTTAGGTTAATCCCATTATAAGATACCTAAAAAAATGGTAAAACCCCCTATTAATTGGTAGTGGCAGCTAACTGCTTATAGAAAGCCCCCTAGGCCTTTAGGCCTAGGTAACTGGGACTAAATACTAGAAAACTAGGGTAGAGGCCTAGATAAGCAGGTATATTAAACTCTACTATATAACTACCTGCCATGCTTCCAGAGGTCACGCCTACTATATACAGCAGTTGTTTGGCTAACTATGACATATAGATCTAGTATTTGGGCCATTAGAGAAACTAAAAAGGGCCCCCCTAAATTACTCCTTAAACCACTCTAAAAGGTCTAAACAGCCTACCTCTAGAGCATAACAGGCGGGTATAAGCAAACGGCCACAGTACTGCTTAAGAAGGAAGCCAATATTCCCCCCCTATAACTATATATTAAAGCCGCTGTAATATAAAGGGCGCAAAGTAAACATAACTCTAATATTATAAAGTATATTAAGACACGCCTAAATAAACTATAGAGGGACCCTAGGGCGCCTTGTAGGAGAACAAACCAACAACCCTAAAGTAGGGGAGAGATATTGGAGAAACAGGTAAAGAAAGCAGAAGAAGGATAGTGCTGCATTAGGGCCCAGGCCTATATAGAGAAGGAAGAAAGACATATAAAAAGCTAGTAAAGATAATAGTAAGAAAGAGAAAGGAGCTAAAGTAGAGCATAAAAGAACGCTAGGAAACTATCTTCTATAATATAATACTAGTTGGACCAACGCTAGAGAGGCGCATGGGAGTTAAAGGTACAGAGGCTAACTTAGGCAAGAGAAACCTAAGCCATAGCATAGTTAACGCTATAGGGGGTAAATGTAACGGAACCTTATAGCAGGAACTACAGTGGGTCCTATTATTAGGCTGGGTATATAGGTAAAAACAAATCAACAACATAACAATAACTGGTAGAGTAGTTGCCCAACAGATTAACTCTAATTATATTCTAAGATTTACTATAAGGAGAGAACTATCTATGGTAGGGACTAAGGTCCTTTAAATACACAACCGTACTCCTAAGAAACCCTCTCTTGTATATAAGGTACGTGTTATCTGTATTAAACATAACATCCCTTCCATTTAATATAGTTAATACGTTTAACGCCACGTAACCTTAGTTACTATTCCTTGTTATATAGTTCCACTAGTTCTATCCTAGACTATACTTATATTAACTAACTAGCTTCCTTTAACTCTTCTCTAAGTAGTTGTAATATTATACTTAAGCTGTCCATAACACTATCTCCCTCCTTTTTATCTTCGTCCTTAAAGATTCCTAACATCTCTAAGTTATCTACTAGAGGTGTAATGTCCGTTTAATTAATTTAGTTAATATTATTACTTATTATACCTAAAGCCTCTTTTTCTCTTTCTTGGGTGGAGCGTTGCCTGCGTACTATCTCTTTAATACTATTACTTAGTGAAGTAATGGCGATTCCTTGCTCTAGGTGCGCGAAAGAGGGGTTAGTCTATATTGCGCTAGCGAGTCCTTTATCTTAACAACCTTCCTCTTATTTTAAGTGCACTAAAGCAAATATTTAATCGTCCTATAACGTTCGCTCTATTTCTGACGCTAAATATACGCGTCTTATAACTCTTAACAGTCTTTAAGTTCCCTAAGTAACTTGTTATAGGGTCTTATGTTTAATCTACCGCTGTAAAACTAGATGGTAAGCTGGCCTCTATATTGCTTACGGTTTAACGTGCCTTAAAAGAGTCCACATGCGTCTTTAAAGCCTAATATCTGGCTTATGCTTGTCTCTAACATTTTAAACATGTTCGCGAGAAGGTTCGTTCTAAGGAGTAGAAACTTATTTAACAGGGTCTATCCGAGCTAGGTAATAAAAGAACTAGCTTTTCTCCTACAAGGGAAATAACTCCAAGTAGCTTAGTAATTGCTCCTTTTAGGTCCCCCTTAGGTGACTTATTTTTTAGCAATACTTTCTTATTAATACTACCTAACCTGCTCTCTTCTAATACTCCTATACCTTTCCTATAGCGTTCTTTAAGTTGCTTAGTAGTTTCTAGGTAGTCTTACTATAGCCTATCTACTTTATTTTATACTATATTTTATTATCTACGTCCTCGTAACTAATAATCTTTAAAACTTACTATTTATCTTTCTCCCGTCCTCTATACATATCTGCCTTATATACTAGTAGTTTAACGTTTCTGTATGCTAGTTCTAGCATTATAACGTATTATACTAGGTAGATCTTTATTTTGGCTGGTAAGTTTAACTTATATATAACCAATAAAATTCTCTATATAATTTTAAAAGGTCCTAGTCTAATATGGTCCAACTTCTTACTTAGTTATTAACTCTTAAAATTTTTATATAGTAGCTATACTTTATCTCCCTCCTTAAGATCTGGTCCCTTAGATCTCCTAGCATTATAATACCTTTTTATTTGCTCTTATACTAGTTTAGCTGTTTCCTTAAGGTCTATATAAAGATTTATTAACATCTCCATTCTTTACTTAGCTGTGCTACTCGTTTTCTTTGCTTAATATAGCGATAACAATGTTCTTAGTTTATATCCGTAATTTGCCTTAAATAGTAATGTCCCCATTCCTTCTTATAGTGTTATATTATATGTAAACTATATAACTGGTAATAATAATACCTAATTGTTTTGTGCGTAATTAATATAATACCTTAGATACTGTTCTAGTGTCTAGTTTAGTCTTTTCGTTTATCCGTCCGTTTATAGATAATACGCTATAGAGGTTGCTGCGCAAACTCCCTATTCTGCCAAAAATACTTCCTAAAATGCTGCTATAAATCTTAGATCTTTATCTAATATAATCTTATCTAGTGCTCCATGTTTTGTAAATACTTCCTTTATATAGATTCTAGTAATATCTTCTACTGATATCTCTTCTATATACGCTATAAAGTATCCCCACTTTATAAGCTTATCCACTATTACTAAAATTGCGTTATGATCTTATCCTATAATAGGATCTCTTAACTTTAGTAACTTAATAATAAAGTCCTATAATATAACTTCCTATGGTCTTCCTAGTATTTTAATAGGTTATAGCCCTCCATATAGCTTATACCTTATTGGTTTATTTCTTTAGCAATCTAAATATTCCTTTATAACTTATCTTGCTAGTCCCCAGATTCCTTAAATAACGTACTCCTTTTAAAGTCTTAACACTAAGCCTATAGCTCCGTTATGTCCTTATATTATTCCCTTATAAAATTCCTTAATAAATTCTTCTATAATAGACTTAAGCATATACATTGCTTCTCTGTTTTTATATTGCTTTAAGTCTGGATCCTCTACCTATGCTTCTTAAATCTTCTATGTTTAATTACTCTTTAGTAATTTATAAATCTGACTTTCTTTAGTTGCTATAATCCTTGGATAATTATACCTAATTAATTTGTCTTAATCCTTTCGCAATAAAGCTCCTAATAGCTTTTTATTACTTTATAGTTTAGCTTTTCTACTTAGAGTATCTGCTTGTGCATTGTCTATACCCTTAGTATACTAAATCTCAAAATAGTATTTTATAAGCATTTCTGCCTATCTAACCTGTCTTTAGTTAAGTTCCTTTATTATTAGGAATCCTATAAGGTTCTTATAGTCCGTCTTAACTATAAATGGTTTCTCTATATCTTGTAAGAATACTCTCTATTCCTTAAATACTATAACTATACCTAGCAACTTCTTGTTATAGATATTATAATTTAACTCTAGTGGTGTTATCTTTTAACTATAGTATGCTACTGGATGCTATGCGTTCTGGTGCTTCTATAGTAAGTATACTTTTAGTGCAAAGTCTAATATATTTGTCTCAATAACCGTTTCTAACTTTAGTTAATAAATCTTAAGGATTGGTTCTTAGGTGAATAACTCTTTAAGTTCTTAGAACAGCTTCTTTTACTTACTACCTTAAACCTACGGTTTCTCTTTCTTCATTAGCCTAGTAAACGGCTTAATGCTTTTTAACTATTATACTATAAACCTCCTATAGTAGTTACAAAACCCTAGAAACAACCTTAACTATATAATATTCTCTAGTTCTTGCCAACTTACTATAGCTTTAACTTTCTTTAAGTCCATGCTGATCTTTCCTAGTTTAATAATAAATCCTATAAAATTAGTTTTCCTTGTAAAGAACTCGCATTTCTTAATTGCTACTAATATCTATTCTTCCTATAGTCTCTTTAAGACCTATTTAATGTGTTCTCCATGTTCTTCCTCACTCTCTAAGTAGATAATAATGTTGTTAAAATATACCATAATAAATTCATCTAGGTGTTCTCCTAACACACCATTAATTTGCTTTTAGAACGTTGCTAATGTGTTTATAAGCCTGAATTGTATAACTAATGGCTTATATAGTCCTTTCTTTAACCTAAAAGCTGCTTTCTATTTGTCGCCTTCCTTAATCCTAATCTAATGGTATACCTATTTTAGATCTATCTTCGTAAAGATCTTCGCGTTGCCTATCCTGTCTTGAATTTCGCTAATTAAGGGTAAAAGATACCTATCCTTCCTAGTAATACTATTTAGCTGTCTATAGTCTATACACATCCTAAGTTTTCCATTTTTCTTTAGGATGAATAATACTGGATATCCTACTAATAACTATAACGGTTTAATATATCCCTTGCGTAAGTTCTCCTAGATAAACTCCTTAAGCGCTACTAACTCTGTTTTAGTAAGCTTATAAATTAGAAAGAACTTTAGACTTATTCCTTCTTCTAATTCTATCTTATAGTCCTATGCTGCATATTTTAACAGCTTTTCACTTTCTGGTGACTATAACTTTTTACTATACCTATGGTATCTCTTTAGTATATAACTTAAGCCTCGCTCAGTCTCTTTATATATCACTTTAACTTGGTACTATACCAACTTAGTTTATTATCGCACTTTGCGTTATTAAGTATCTCTAATATTAACCTAACCTATAACCCAATTGATTTTTAGATTGTATTCTTATAACTAAGGCATTTTTAGTATTGCCTTATTCTATCCTAACAGTAGGATATTAAAAGACATTCTTACTGGTCTCCCTTTAATAGTTAACTGAATAGGTTCTATTTTGAGATTAATAACGCCTCCTCTATAGGCTATCTAATCTCCTAAAATTATTATAAGTGGATATAGGTGTTCCTTCTGTCTATATGGTAACCCTATCCTTTCCACTACCTTTAGTAATATGTGGTTCCTTATTGCTCCACTATTTACCAATGCCTTAAACTGCTAATCTTGCCATTTAACTTATAAGTTTAGGTATTGTCCTTAAACTCCTTTAAGGGTCTAAGGCTCTAATACTGGTTCCCTCTAGTCCTATACGCCTCCCCTTTTCCTAACTGCTGGCTGCTAGATCCTACTTATACTTAGTCCAACTTAGGCCAATACTTAGTTTATTTCTTTTCCTCTATATACCATAGATAAGTGTTTTCTAGGCACTCCCACTATTATTATCCATCTAGGTATTTTTCTATAAGGAATCTTCCTGGTTAAAGTATTAAGTCTCCCTAACCTTATACTTCTACTGGGTGCTATCTGTGTATATACTTAGCGTCTTTAAACCGCTTTTCTTCTAGTGCCTAATATATCCTTACTAGGTACTTCTAGTTCTTATCTTTTAGTGCTATGTATATTGCACGTGTCATCCACATAAGCTATCTATAATAGTGTATAATATGCTATATGTTTTAGGTTAACCTTTAATTTATTTTTATCCTTAAGTTTAAACCTATACCTAGTTAACCTGACCACTGGTATCTCTATTATAGGTACTAAGATTTATTACTTACTTCTCTAGTCCCTAGATCCTTCTTCTAGGTTCCTTAACATTATAATTAATGCTCCTTTAATATAACTCATACGTTTTTCCGTAATAGGTTAGTCTTAGACTACTTTTTTGTCTAGCCATATATAGAAATCTTCCTATTTGTCGTTGTGTTGTTGCCTATACTACTTTCCGTACAACTGGTTTAGTGTATATGGTTTGTCTATTAGAAAGTACCTTATTATCACTATATTGTAATATCCTTTAGTATGTCTTTCTTTAAACCTAATTAGGATATCTAGATTCTCTTCTTGTTCTAGTTTATCTAACTATTTTACCCTAGGTGTCCCTACACTCGGCCTATTAGTAACTCTTTATACGGGTGCTTTGTCCCTTATATAACCTAGCATAGCTAATCTTTTATCTAGCTTTTGCTCTTACTATATAATAATTCTTTATCTAAACTTATCCATAGTTTCTTATTTTCTGCGTCTTGTAGTTAGATCCTTATAGTTGTCTTACTTTTTAATCCTAGTATTAACTTTTTAATCTTTAGGCTAAGCACTGTGCTCCCCTAGGATTGCTAACGTTTTTATTCGTTCCCTAAACTTATAGTTCTTGAACTTACGTCCTATACTTATTTGTTTATTACTAAACTAAGTTACTGCCCTTTCCTATTAGTTTTTGTCTGTTATGGGTCCTTGGGTATATCTTATCTCATCTTAAGAATCTTAAGCGTCTCATATCTCCTCTTAAGAGTCTTAAGCCTATAGCCTTTTACCTTTATTAAGTGATAAGCTAGCACTAGCAGTTGTCTACTTACTTAGTTTCTTTTAAAAGTTGCTCCTATTGTCTTATAAAGCAATGGAAATCATATCCAACAGTGTTATAATACCCGTTACTGAACCTTGTTTAGTAATAGTCTTAGTCTCTACTTCTATTTCAACTTCTTTAAGGTTTATATGCTCCTAGTAAGCTGCCTTCGTTACCTTATTATCAGTAAACGCTTCGCCTGTATTAAACTCGTCGTCTTTAATATCCGATCTATAAGCTGGTTCATTAGTTCCTCTAAACTTAGATAATAATAGCTCTTATAGCCAATAGCTTGCACCATACTTAGCGTCCTCATAAATTTGGTATACGTTATTATAACAAAACACGAAGCTATTAATTAAACATTCTTTTGTTCCTTATAGTGCACTATTATCCCTCTATATATATATGCCGTCTACTAGCCTTATTCCCTTTACTACATGGTTACTCTAACCACCTCTATAGTCTCTAGCAAAATAACCTTATTTTCTATAATTTATATAAGCTTTGTCTCTAAACCACTAATTTTGCTATGGAGTCCGCCTAAACATCTTCTACTGCTAAGATCCCTAGTTTAGCCTCTACTCCTTGGTCCTTTAATTACTAGATCCTTAACCTTTAGGTTTCCATAGTTTCTTTTCCCATCTTTAGGTTTCTTTAGTACTACTTAGGTCTATTAGCTCTACGCCATTCTATAATTTTTTAACTCTATGTCTGCCGTTGCGTACTCTACGCCTTATATAACTGTGGAACTCTGTCTTGCCCTTTCTTAGCTTGTTCCCTTTAATAAATCTAGTTATTAATCTTTATTAACTGGTCTATTAACTCTCTTAGAGTATCCACATCTTCTATTAGGATAATTACGTCCTAGACTTTAGCCTTAAGTCCCTATTTATACTATGCCATAAGCGCCTTGTTATTCCACTTAACCTATATAGCTAGTGTTTAAAACTGCGTTGTATACTTAATTGCTAAAGTGCGTTATACTAAGTTCTAAAGCTTTTGTTCTGCTATGGTTGTAGCCTCCAGGTCTCCAAATATCTATATTAACTGTTCCGTAAACCCGTTCTAACTGGCGAATATATACCGTACATCCTGGTTAGTAGTTATTATGCCATTAGCCTATATCTCCGTAAGATATGGTTTAAACCACTTAAGTGCTCTCCCTGTTAGGAACAATCCTGTATAGGCTACTTAATCCAACAATATTACTAGCTTCGCTCCTTTCTGTATAACCTTAAAGTGCATTTGCATAAGAAATCCCTTAAGCTTTAACTTTTCTCCTAAAAACCGTTTAATTAAAGGTAACTTAATCTTTACTACTCCAATTCTATTAATGCGTTCTTTAAGTATCCTACTATTATCTTATAAGTAATTAACTATTTCCTATAACTAACCTCTTATAACCACTTAAGAATCCCTATTGTCCATACTAGTATCTCCTGGCCCTAAGGTTATAGCTGCTGTTAATATCGTTGCGACTAGTGCTTTTAGTGGCATATTATTTGATCTTACTTAATACCGTAACCTTAGTAGTAAATGTGTAACGGAACCTTGTAGCAGGAACTACAGTGGGTCCTATTATTAGGCTAGGTATATAGGTAAAAACAAATCAACAACATAACAATAACTAGTGGAGTAGTTGCCCAACAGATTAACTCTAATTATATTCTAAGATTTACTACAAGGAAAGAACTATCTACGGTAGGGACTAAGGTCCTTTAAATATATAACCGTACTCCTAAGAAACCCTCTCTTGTACGTAAGGTACGTATTGTCTGTATTAAACGTAACGTCCCTTCCGTTTAACATAGTCAATACGTTTAACGCCATGTAACCTCAGTTACTATTCCTTGTTATATAGTTCTACCAGTTCCATCCTGGACCGTGCTTATATTAACCAACTAGCTTCCTCCGACTCTTCTCCAAGTAGTCGTAACATTGTACTTAAGCTATCCGTAATAGTAAACACTTAAGAGCTCCAAAAATGCCTAATAAAGGCAGAAAATATAATAGCAACACTCTTAAGAATAGGGATAATAGGACTAAAAGATTAGCTCTACTAGGTAGGTGTCCTAGTAGGCAGCCTAAGATGTAAATATAGCTAGCTAAGACAGACACTAGAATATATAATACTGTTATGCCCCCTACGCACTAACTAAGAAGCTATACTCTTAGTAGCTAGTATAGAGAACTATAACATACTACTCTTAATATAAAAAGGTCTTAAGGCGGTTACCCAGTGGCTTAT
>Ga0307507_10002685_pt1 | contig 36564 bp, 6 predicted proteins | sample 7_EM_MG_FD_207223 | JGI IMG/M metagenome (GOLD analysis project Ga0307507, IMG submission 207223) | Populus trichocarpa ectomycorrhiza microbial communities from riparian zone in the Pacific Northwest, United States - 7_EM | ecosystem: Host-associated > Plants > Roots > Unclassified | place...
TTATAAATAGCCTTAAAGTAGCTTTTGTTTATTTAAAAGAGGTAAATATAATTATGGTTGCTAAATGCGCAGATTGCTGGCAGGTTGCGCGCAGGCTGCGCGCAGGCTGCGTGTCAAAAAAATACGATATAGGCTAGTCGGTCGAGTTGCCAAATGCCCTCAACTGCGCGCCAATTACGTCAACCACCAACCATTGAGGCCATTGGTAGGGTACCATATTTTCCCGATGCAGCTTCTTCTTAATACGTTTAATCTAGATATTTTTATAGATAGTAAGACTTTATCTCCTACTTTAAATTCTTTAGGCATATATTTTTTGTTATAGTACCTTTTTTATAAGGCTTAAGTGTCTAGTAAGTGCTTTTTAAGTTCTTCTCTGCGAATTCTTATTTGCTTAATTCTCTTAGACGCCGCCAGTGCCTCCCTTTTAGGAATAATGTTTTTAACGTTTTAAGGGTTATTTACTTTTACCCCAAACAGTGCTTTATAAGGGGTTATTTTTATACTACTATAAATACTTATGTTATATATATGTTGCGCTAGAGCTAACTATAATGTCTAATTATCCTGTTAATAATTAATATAGCAGCGGAGATAGTGTTCTAATAACGCGTTTAGACGCTCTGTTAGCCCATCTATTTATAGGTAAAAGGCAGTGCTTATCTTTTACTATATTTTTAATAAGAGATAGAATAAAGACTAAAATGCGCTGTTAAATATGGTACCTCTATTAGATATAATTCCCCTTAACGTGCTAAATAAGAGCCACCGCTTTAAAAATAGGTCTACCAGTTCTGCTGCTATAATTATTATTATAATAGCAAAGTACCCTAAAAACTTTATATATCTGTTAACAATTACTAAAATAGTATTAGCCACCTCTTTAGTTCTTATTTTAGTAAGGGGTAAGCCTATTATAAAATCTATTATTAATTCTAATATAGGTCCCTATAGAATAGGAAGCACTAATAACTTACTATATAGGCAATACCTAGATATCTATACTCTTTAGTATATATTATATCTTAATATATAGTCCTTAATTTCTTTAGATATTATATCCTAAAAGTACTTCCTTTAAACGGCTTTAAGGTCCTATTAGCACTATAGTAACCCCTAAAAGGGTTGTTATAAAAGATTTTTAAAATTTTATCTTAAACCGTTTAGTCTTTTAGGATATATATAGTACTCTTAAAGTGTAATAGACCCTTTTAGTCCTGCTGCTATAGCTTCTTAATAACTCTAGCTAAGTTGGTCTTTACTATATCTTTCTACCTCTCCCTAGCAATAAAGGCGTCCCTTTATTATGCTTAAAGAAGAAGATCTAGAAAGGTTTTGTGTAAATTACTTACTTCCATTTTATTTACCACTATTACTATTATAGACTTAAGGCGTGGTATGAGATGTTTTAAACTATTAGTGCTAGCAGATTCTCCTGCCGTTATATAGTATATTATGCTATAGATAGGCATCCCGCCCATCCCCTTTGGATTTAGAAACTCGTAGCTAATACGCCGTTAAGTTAAAGGTGCTGTAACACCTCTAGTATATCCTATAGAATTCTCACTAATTCTAGGGTATGCCAACTTTATAATATTTACTTAGTCTATAACCTAGTCTCTAACTATATCCTGCGGCTCTATTATTATAGTGCTTTATAGCTGTATTACTAGGACTTCTACCCTACTATAAAATTCTATAGTTTTAGAGAAAGATTCTTCTTTTTTTTTAAGTAAATTTTATAACATAGGAATTATTTTCTCTATACTATCCTAGATTCTCCTAGTCTTATAATCTAGATATCTTAACAACTTATTAGCAGGATTTATCTTTCCTAGGCGGTATATAATTTTAAATTTATACTATAATAGTACTTCTGCCTATCTGGCTTATTAACTATTTAATACCTTTATAGTTATAAAGTATTATAAGTTATTATAGTTTATAAGGACTTTAATAGGATAATTGCTTTCTATATAATAATATCGCCAGTGCTTTATTGCTATAACTATTATAAGTAGCTCCTAGTTATATATTATATAATACTATTTTATAGGGGTTATTTTCCTTAACTAAAACGCTATAGGATGCTATTCTCCGTCCTTTAATTAAGATAAAATTGCCCCTAGGGCGAAGCCAGATATGTCTATTTTAAGGTATATACGTAGCTCCTAATAGAAGTGTATTAGAATTAGCGCTAATATAAATAAGTCTTTTAACTAGTCTATAGCCTACTTAGCAGCTTCCCTAAATATAAAGGGTCCTAGCTTTTTACTATTTTTAAATCCCTTTAGCAGATTAGTAATTAGAAATACTACTTATATATAGTAAATAATAAACGTTTAATAGAAGTTTGTAGTACCTAAGAAAACCTATACTTCTCTAAATATTATGGAGTAGGGCTATTCCCTAATAGCGTTCACCCAGCTTTTCTCCATTAATACTCTATTAACGCTAATAATAAAACCTAGAAAATTAATACTAGTAGTATAGAACATGCTTTTTTTAGGTTTATATAGAGCTTATATTCCTGCAGTCTTTCTAGTACCATTTATACGTAGTATATATGTGCTTTATAGTTATTAAAGTAAACTATAATATTATTAAGGTAGACTATATATATCGTGTCCAATAGACCCAATAATGCCTTATTAATATAGGCCTAAAATATTACCAGTACGTTGGTGAGCCCAAATAGCATTACTAGGTACTTAAAATGGCTGTATTATATTTAAAACGCCATTTTCTATTTATCGCCGGTTTTAATTTAGATTTAATAATATACATCTTTTAGATCTAATTTTGTAAATATCTTTACGCTTAATAGTCTGTTAATAAACTCCCCTATTAAGGGTAGTAAGTAGTTATTCTTTATAGCAATCCTATTAAGTGCCTAATAGTTAATATAGAGATGTAGGGTCCTATCCTTCTTAGATATAAATATAATTAGTACCCATACTAGGCTTATAGAAGGCTAAATCTATCCTTTCTAAAGATTATCTACTATATATTAATATAATACCACCAGCTTGTTTTCTAATAGATTATATAGTAGTTTAAAAGGAGGTTGCTTATCTTCTATGTCTATCTTATACTTAACCAATATAGGATTAGGTAAGGTTTGTGTATCCTTTTTATTAAAAATATCCTCTAAGTCTATATATTTCTATAAAATCTCTAGTTCCTTAACTGCGTACAGCTCGATATCCAAAAATAAATACCCTATATCCCTATTTTTGGTATTAAGAGTAGTATATATAGTATATACCCACCCTTCTTCTTGCATATAGTTTAAGAAAGTCTTTTAATCTTTAACTATAATATATGGTTAAGACTTCTAGTATTAATACAAGGTTAAAGGCCAATTAATATCTAGATTAACTTATTAAAGCTATAGGTATCCTAAAATAAGGTTATACCCCTTAATTTCTGCGGCGTAAAAGCGTATCTGTTGCGTATCCTATAGACTATTGCAGTCCTAGCTAGCTATAGAAAAAGTTTATTTCCTATAGCATGGAATCTAGTAGCCTTTAATATTTTAAATGGTGCGCACCTATAAGCCACTAAGGTCTAAAGGTCTAAGTAGGGTATATTGTCTTCTAGCTCTTCTAAGTAGTTTATAAACTAGACTATACTCTAACCTTCTCACTGCTTAGCATTATAGTATTACTAGTTATAATTTATCCTTTAATTAGTAGGGTCTTGGACCTAATTAACTAACTAAAACTTAAGTTTACTAAATTTAAGGGGTATAGTAAGGTTCTTTTTATAGCGTGTGTATAAACTCTTAATAGTGCTATATAGAAAGGTAGAAGTAATTAGTGTCTAATTATACTTATTAGAGTAATGTTTTAGATCTAGCTAAAACTTAGTTTTATATTAACAGATAAAATAATTATAGTTCTGGAGACTATTACTATTATACTTATTAGGTTCCTTTATACGGAATTTAGGGTTTTCTAACATTATAGTGTAGTATAATATTGCCCCTTTAAGTCCGCTTTGTATTTAAGGTCTATACTTCTCCTAATTATCCTTATAATTATTCTTAATAGTTTTAATATGCTTATCTTAATTATATCTCTAACTTGTTACGGACGCTTTAAGTACGGTGTTACGACTACTTGGAGAAGAGTTGGAAGAAGCTAGTTGGTTAATAAGGGCACGGTCCAGAATGGATCCGGTAGAACTATATAACGAGGAATAGTAACCGAGGTTACGTGGTGTGCTACGTAATAAACGAGAAGAATAGGAGGAACTTACATACCTTATATACAATACATACCTTACGTACAAGGAGAGTTTCTTAGGAGTATGGATATATATTTAAGAACCTACAGTCCCTACCTAGATAGTTCCTTTCCTTATAGTAAATCTTAGAATATAATTAGAGTTAATCTATTAGGCAACCACTCCACCAGTTATTATTTGTTACTATTATATTATTAACTTCTTATTTACCTACACACCTAGCCCATTAATAAGTCCACCATAGTTCCTACTATAAGGCTCCATTACACATTTACTACCTAGTTATAGTATTAACAAAGTTAAATAATATGCCACTAAAAGCGCAAGTTATAACGCCGTTAAAGGCACCATTTATAACCGTATCTATAGCAGTTACGACCTTAGAAATAGAAGGAGATACTAGTATAGAAGATACTAATTTACAGCTAGTTACGGTAGGTTAGTTATAGGAAATAGTTAATTAAATAAAAGATAATAATTAAATACTTAAAAATAGACTTAATGGAATTAGAGTAGCTAAGGTTAAGTTACTATCTATTAAATGGTTTTTAGGAGAGAAGTTAAAACTTAAAGGGTTCCTTACGCAAATACACTTTAAGGTTATATAAGAGGGGGCTAAGTTGGCAACACCTATAGACCAAATGGCGTATATAGGACTGTTCTTAACTAGAAGAGTACTTAAGTGGTTTAAACCTTACCTTACCAAAATATAAGCGAATGGAATAACAACTACTAACTAAGAAGTATAGTTTATATTTACTAACTAGAACGGGTTCGCGAAAAGACTAACGTAGTCTGTGGGCTAGTGGCCCACCCCACCAAACTCCGAGGGCAAATACAGCGAACTACTCAACCACGAATAATTGTATTTAGTGTAGCTATCTACTAGCTACTTATTTGACGTCTAGGGCACGTACGTGCATTGTGTTCTATTGATTTGCACATGCTACACTTGCGTGGTGCTCGTTGCGGTCGCTCGGCCGCTACCTCTGCTGCCCCCTCTGCTGCACCTCCTTGGGCAGCTTGTGCACGAGAGGCCCCTTCAGCTCCTAATAAAACACCCCCCCTAGCTATATACGTGCGCCGCTGTGCCCTCTTCCTTTTCTGGCGTTAATTTTCCATATATAGCTTCTCATTTTCGCTAGCAAGCAGCACAGCGCTTAACATCGCCATTTCGCATCCCTTGATAAGCTAGCTAAGAGCTTGTCCTATTGGACTTGGTGGGCTATGCGTACGCTCTTTAAGATAGCGCTTAATAAGAGCTGTCTACTGTTACAATTCAGCAATATTATAAGGCGTTTCGGCTGTCTAAGATGCATTTAATTGCGGATAATATTAGGGTAACGGCGTCTAATATTCGGTATACAGCTATGCTAGCACGCGATTAGGGCTATATAGAACTAGGCTAGTAGCTATAAATCCTGCCTATATATTGTTCTAATATAGTGCTACCTGCCTAGCCTGCCTATAGAGTGGCAGGAATTCGCGTTTATTAATATGGTTAACACCGCGGCCTATAAGCTGTTCAACGAGGCGTCCGTACAACTGCTTAAGAACTAAGAAATAGCCTACATCTAGCGGCTGCAGTAGATGCGATGAATGTGCTGGTATATAGAGGACGACTATTTAATGATCTAGACAGAACCAATTAAATTTAGGTAATATGTGGCTGTTATGGCCATCTAGTACTAGCAGCCGATACGTACCAACCGTGTGATCCTTTGTATGCTTGTTAAAGACCTCTATTAGCTAGGTTAGGCTAATCTTATTTATTATCTAGCCATTGTCACTAACACCAATTAACCAGTTGTGTGGTATAATATCGTCCTTATACTAGGCAGCCTGGTGTATTACTGCCTTAAAGATAATAAGTAGTGGAATTATAACCCCTAGGGTATTAATACATTTAATAATTATAACCCATTCTTAATTTCCTGGCTGTGTTGTTCTAGGCCTACTAGCCCTATTGGTTCCAGTAACAACCTTCGCAGTTATAATAACACCCATTTGGTAGCCAGTTTTATCAAAATTCTAGGTATCCTCGTTAAGAATTCTATATTAAATTTTAGTGTCTTGAACGCGTTTAAACCACGCCCAAATAAGTACAGGATCTTCGCATTTGGCGCGCTAGTAGTTATACTTGCAATTCTATTTAGATTGTAGGTTATTATGGCGTTTAATAAACTTGTATACCCATCGCTCGCTAACTGGTTGCGATTTAGCGGTCTGGGTAGCTAAAAGGCTAGCTATCTGCCGCATGGTAGCAACCCTAGGTAGCATACCGCGTTAATCCATTGATAGAATCCACTGCTTAAGGCTCTCTTCTTGTGCTGGTGTAAGGCGCTGATTTGAGGCAATAGAACCGCGTTGTGCTTGAATGCCTTTATTACGTCGCCGGGCTGTAGTTTGGGGCACATCGTACGTGCTAGTGGCAGATCAGAAGCTTTGAAATTGGCCTTGCTTATAGGCATTAATAGCTAAAATAAGTCTGCCCTCTTGAAAAAGGGGGTTTTGTAGTTATGGTGTAGCCATTGAGGTAGTAGTTAAGTAACGCGTCGCGTTTTTCGTGATTTTGATGGGGTGGGCCACTAGCCCGCGTGGGCCACTAGCCCGCAGACTACGTTAATATAGATATTTAGAGACCTAGAAGCGACAACTATAGCAGAAAGAAAACTTCAGAACTTAGTATAATATACTTTAGCAATTAAGTATATAACGCAGTTTTAGACACTTACAACTTAGGCTAAGTAGAACAATAGGGCGCTTATAGTATAGTATAAATAGGGACTTAAGGCTAAAGTCTAGGATGTGATTATCCTAATAAAAGATACAGAAACTCTAAGAGAGTTAATAGATTAATTAATAAAGATTAATAATAGGATCTATTAAAGGGAATAAGCTAAGAAAGGGTAAGATAGAGTTCTATAGTTGTATAAGGCGTAAAGTACGCATTAATAGAGTTAAAGTTAAAAACTATAGAACGGTGGGCCAGAGCCAATAGACTTAAGCGGCACTAAAGAATTTAGATAATAGAATAAGAAACTATGGAAACCTAGAGGTTAAGGATTAAGTAATTATAAAACTAAGAAGCAGAGGCTAAACCAGGGATCTTAATAGTAGAAGATGTTTAGGCGGACTCTGTAATAAAAAAAATGGTTTAAAGAAGGAGCTTATATAAATTATAGAAGAAAGGGTTATTTTACTAGAGACTATAGAGGTAGTTAGAGTAGCTACTTAGTAAAAGGTACTAGATTATTAGAGTACGATAATATAGATATAGGTGTATTGCGTAGGACTAAGGAGTGTTTAATTAAGTACTTTACGTTTTATTATAATAACGCATACTAAATTTATAAGGACGCTAAGTATAGCGCAAGCTATTAGCTATAAGAGCTAAAGTTAAGAGGACTTAAAGGAACTAGAGAGTTAAATAAAGAATAAAATTAACTCTATAAGCTAGATTAAGATATTATAGTAATATATAAATAAAGATTAGTAACAATAATAATAGAGTTAGAGTACTTATTAATTAATAGTAATAAGGAGATATAGGAGGCTAACTAGGGGTACTTAAATCTTAATAACGCAATAGAAGTAGAGACTAAGACCACTACAGAACGCGGTTCAGTAATGGGCATTATAATACCATTAGATACGGCATCTATTACTTTATAAAATAGAAGGAGTAACATCTAAAGATAATTAAGTAAGTAGACAATTGCTAGTACTAGCTCACCACTTAATAAAGGTAAAAGGCTATAGGCTTAAGATTCTTAAGAAGAGATAAGAGATAGTTAAGATTTTTAAAACAAGATAAGATATACCTAAGGACCCACTATAGACAAAAACCAATAGGGGAGGGTAGTAGCTTAGTTTATAGACAAATAAATAAGTATAGGACGCAAGTTTAAGAACTATAAGTTTGGGGAATAAATAAGAACATTAGTTCTAGGTAAATATAGTATTTAGCCTAAAAATTAAAAAGTTAATACTAAGATTAAGAAGCAAGATAACCTTAAGGATCTAGCTACAAGACGCAGAAAGTAAGAAACTATAGATAAGTTTAGGTAAAGAATTATCGCATAGTAAGAGTAGAAGCTAGATAAGAGATTAGCTATACCAGAATATATAAGGGATAGAGTACCTATATAAAGAGTTACTAATAGGCCTAAGGTAGGGACGCCTAAAGTAAAGTAGTTAGATAAACTAGGATAAGAAAAGGATTTAGGGATTCTAATTAGATTTAAAGAAAGATATACTAAAGGCTATTATAACGCAGCAATAATAAGGTATTTTCTAATAGACAAACTATATATACTAAACCAGTTGTATAAGAAGTGGTATAGGCAATAACATAATAATAAATAGGAAGACTTTTATATATAGCTAGACAAAAAAGTTATCTAAAACCAACCCATTATAGAAAAACGCATAAATTATATTAAAGGAGCATTAATTATAATGTTAAGGAACCTAGAAGAGGTATTTAGGGACTAGAGAAATAAATAATAAATCTTAGTACCTGTAAATAAAAAACTAATAGTTAGGGTGGCTAAATAGAGGTTTAAACTTAGGGATAAAGATAAGCTAAGAGTTAACCTAAGTCACTTAGCGTATTATATACTATTATAGATAGGCTATATAGATAATATGTATAATATATATAGAGTACTAAAGGACAAAAACTGGAAGTACCTAATAAGAATATATTGGGCACCAGATAAAAGAAAATATAGAAATGCTAAGTATATATATAGATAGCACCTAGTAGAAGTATAGAGTTAAGGGGACCTAATACTTTAACTAGAAAGGTTCCTTACGGAAGAATGTCTAAAGGGATAATAGTAGTGGAATTATCTAGAGAATACTTGTCTATAGTATATAAAGGAAGAAAAAAGAACTAAGTATTGGCTAAGAGAGGACTAAGTATAAGTAGGATCTAGCAGCCAATAGTTAGGAAAAGGAGAGGCCTATAGGACTAGAAGGAGCTAGTAGTAGAGCCTTAAACCCTTAAGGGAATTTAAGGTTAATACCTAATTTTATAAGTTAAATAGCAGGATTAGCAGTTTAAAGTATTAATAGATAGTAGAGTAATAAGAAACCATATATCACTAATAGTAGTAGAAAGGATAGAGTTACTATATAGACAAAAGGAGCACCTATATCCACTTATAACAATTTTAGGAGATTAGATAGCTTATAGAGGAGGCATTATTAATCTTAAAACAAGATCTATTTAGTTAACTATTAAAGGAAGACAAGTAAAAATGTCTTTTAATATCCTACCATTAGGAAAGGATAAGACAATACTAGGAATGCCTTAGTTATAGGAATATAATCTAAAGATTAATTAGGTTACAGATTAGGTTAATATTAGAAATACTTAATAACATAAAGTATAACAGTAAACCAAGTTAGTATAGTACTAAGTTAGAGCAATATATAAAGAAACTAAGCGAAGCTTAAGTTATATACTAAAGAGATACCATAAGTATAGCAAAAAGTTATAGTTACTAGAAAGTGAAAGGCTGTTAGAATATATAGTATAGGACTATAAGATAGAATTGGAACTGGGAACTAGTCTAAAGTTCTTTCTAACCTATAAGCTTACTAAAACTGAGTTAGTAGCGCTTAAGGAGTTTATCTAGGAGAACTTATAAAAGGGATATATTAGACTGTTATAGTTGTTAGTAGGGTATCTAGTACTATTTATCCTAAAGAAAAACGGAAAACTTAGAATATATATTAACTATAGACAGTTAAACAGTATTACTAAGAAGGATAGGTATCTTTTACCCTTAATTAGCGAAATCTAAGATAGGATAGGCAACGTAGAGATCTTTATAAAGATAGATTTAAGGTAGGCGTACCATTAAATCCAGATTAAGAAAGGTAACAAGTAGAAAGCAGCCTTTAGGTTAAAGGAAGGACTATATAAACCGTTAGTTATACAGTTTAGGCTTATAAATATATTAGTAACGTTTTAAAAACAAATTAATAGTATATTAGGAGAACACCTAGATAAGTTTATTATAGTATATCTTAATAATATTATTATCTACTTTATAAGTAAGGAGGAGTATAAAGAACATATTAAGTAGGTCTTAAAGAGACTATAAGAAGAAAAGATACTAGTAATAATTAAGAAATGCGAGTTCTTTACTAAGAAGACCAATTTTATAGGATTTATTATTAAACTAGGAAAAATTAGCATAGACCCAAAGAAGGTAGAAGCTATAGTTAGTTAGTAAGAACTAGAGAACGTTATACAGTTAAGATCGTTTTTAGGGTTTTATAATTACTATAGGAGGTTTATAGCATAGTGGTTAAAGAATATTAAGCTGTTTATAAGGCTTACAAAAAAGGAGGAACTATAGGTATAGGGAGATAAATAAAGAAAGTTATTTAAAGAGCTTAAAGAGTTGTTTACCTAGGAACTAATTCTTAAAATCTAAAAACTAGAGCTAGAGATAGTGGTTAAAATAGATATATTAGACTTCGCATTAGGGGCATATTTGCTATAGAAATATTTAGATGCATGGCATCTAGTAGTATATTATAGTTAAAAGATAATACCACTAGAACTAAACTACAACATCTACAATAAGAAGTTACTAGGTATAGTTATAGCACTTAAAGAATAGAGAGTATTCTTATAAGGCATAGAGAAACCGTTTATGGTTAAAATGGACTATAAGAACCTAATAGGGTTTTTAATAATAAAGGAACTAAACCAAAGATAAGTTAAATGGGTAGAAATGCTTATAGAGTATTATTTTAAAATTTAGTATACTAAAGAAACGGATAATGCATAAGTAGATGCACTAAGTAGGAAAGCTAAACTATAAAATAAAGAAAAGCCATTAGGGGCAATATTACGCCAAGATAAAGATGGATTAATTAGGTATAATTATTCTAAAATTATAGTAACTAGAGAAAAAAGTTAAACCTATAAGACACTAGATTGTATATGGTTATAAAGGATTTAAGAGGTATAGAGTAAGGATTTAGAAGTAGAGCAGTATAAGAACTAAGAAGCTACATATATACTAAAAAGTATTATAGAAGAATTTATTAAAGAGTTTTATAAGGGAATAATATAAGGACATAACGGAGCTATAGGCCTAGTGTTATAACTTTAAGAGGAGTATATTATTTAAGGAATCTAGGGATTAGCAAGATAAGTTATAAAGGAATATCTAGATTGCTAAAGAAATAAACTAATAAGGTATAAGCCGTATAGAGGGCTATAACCTATTAAGATACTAGAGAGACTATGGGAAGTTATATTATAGGACTTTATTATTAAGTTACCAAAGTTAAGAGACCCTATTACTAGATAGGATTATAACGTAATTCTAGTAATAGTAGATAACCTAACTAAGTGGGGTTACTTTATAGCGTGTATAGAAGAAATATTAGTAGAAGATATAGCTAGAATCTATATTAAAGAAGTATTTATAAGGTATAGAGCACTAATAAAAATCATATTAGATAGAGATCTAAGATTTATAGTAGTATTCTAGGAGGTATTCTTAGTAGAATAAGGGGTTTAAGTAGTAATATTAACTATATATTACCCACAAATAGATAGATAAATAGAAAGACTAAATTAAACATTAGAGCAGTATCTAAGGTACTATATTAATTATATACAAAAATAATTAGATATTGTTATTACTAGTTATATAGTTTATATATAATATAACATTATAGGAAGGAATAGGTATATTACCTTTTAAAGCGAACTATAGGTATAAGCCAAGAACGTTATTATTACTATAATAAGTAAAGAAAACAAGTAGTATAGCTAAAGAAAGAATGGAGATGTTAATAAATCTCTATAATTACCTTAAAAAGACAGTAAAACTAGTATAGGAAAGAATAAAAAGGTACTATAATGCTAGGAGATCTAAGGGACTAGATCTTAAGGAGGGGGACAAAGTATAGCTACTACACAAAAGTTTTAAAAGTTAACGACTAAGCAAAAAATTAGACTATATTAAACTAGGACTATTTATAGTTAAAATAAAGATCTTAGAAGTTACGTATAAGTTAAACTTATTAAAGAAAATAAAAATCTACCCTATATAGTATATTATAATGCTAGAGCTAGTATATAGGAATATTAAGCCACTAGTTTATAAGGCAGATATATATAGAGGACAAAAGGAGAACAAATATCAAGTTTTAAGGATTATTAGTTATAAGGACGTTAATAATAAAATTAAGTATAAAATAAAGTAGATAGGCTATAATAAGACTACCTAGGAACTACTAGATAACTTAAAAAACGCTATAAGAAAGGTATAGGAGTATTAGAAGAAAATAGGTTAGGTAGTATTAATAAAGAAAAATTGCTAAAAAATAAGTTACCTAAAGGGGACCTAGAAAGAGCAACTGCTATATTACTTAGAGTTATTTTCTTTTTTAGAGATACTACTCTTTTATTACCTAGCTTGTCTAAACCCTATTAAATAAGATTTTACTCCTTAGAATAAACCTTCTTATAAACCTTTTTAAAATAAAGCAATTAAGTGGACGCTATAATATAAGCTTTTAGGGCCTTCTATTCTGCGTCTTAAGAATACTTAAATTTAGTAAGAGCCTACGCCAGGTTACTATTAAGTTTTATAGTAGTAGATTAAATATAAGACACTAATAGCAATTAATAAGGGTACTTAAAAACTGTTAAGAGTAATAGGACGTGTATACTTAGCGTTAGAAGTAGAGTAAACGTTATAGGATAATTAAATATTTGCTTTAGTACACTTTAAATATAAAGAGTGTTGCTAAGATAAGGGATTTACTAATATAATATAAACTAATTCCTCTTTTATATAATGAGAATATAGAGATAGCATTATTTTACTAAGAGATAGTATTGCAGTAATAGTATAAGCGTAACGTTGCGTATATAAAGAAGAAGAAGCTTTAGGTATAATAAGTAATAATATTAACTAAATTAATTAAACAGATATTACACCTCTAATAAACAACTTGGAGATATTATGAGTCTTTAAGGACAAAGATAGAGAGAAGGGAGATAATATTATAGACGCTTTAAGTACAGTGTTATAACTACTTAGAGAAGAGTTGGAAGAAGCTAGTTAGTTAATAAGAGTATAGTCTAGAATGGATCTAGTAGAACTATGTAATAAGGAATAATAACTAGGTTATATAGTGTGCTATATAATAAATAAGAAGAATGGGAGGAACTTATATACCTTATATATAATACGTACCTTATATATAAGGAGAGTTTCTTAGGAGTATAGATGTATATTTAAGGACCCATAATCCCTACCTAGATAGTTCCTTTCCTTATAGTAAATCTTAGAATATAATTAGAGTTAATCTGTCAGGCAACTACTCTACTAGTTGTTATTTATTACTATTATATTGTTAACTTCTTGTTTACCTACACACTTAGCCTATTAACGAGTTTACTGTAGTTTTTACTATAAGGCTCCGTTATATAACTCCTTTGTTTTTTATAGGGTTTTATATAGTAACCATTCTAATAACTTCCTAGTAGTAATTATTCCTAAGGGTCTTTAAAGATTAAATGGACTAGCTATAGCTTTCTGGTCTACTTCTTTATAAGTAGAGGGGATATACTCCTTTAAGGAGATTCTACCAGCCTCTTATAATAAGGGCGTTATTTTAAGGGGTAAGGAGGTATAGCCTATTATCGTTAATTAATAGCTATATATTCCTTCTATAAAGGATTATAAGTAATTAGAATTATAAGAGGCCAGTTTAACTAAAATATATAATTATCTAATTAATAGTATAGAATAAGAGTTATAGATAAGTAGAAAGTAAGTTAAAGGTAGAATAAGCTTTATATATTAAAGGATAAATACTTTCTAACCTTTTCTATTTAGAGACTAATTGCTAGTTCTTCTTTAGAGGAGAACCAGCTCCCTTTATAATCCTTTTAAGACACTAGTAAAACCCTTTACCCCTTATCTATCTAACTATGTCTCCTCTAGGATATTAGTGGGATATTGGTAAAACCTTTATTTATTTTATTTAATATATACCTTTTAGGAGCGCCCGTTACATAAATACGCCACTACTAGTTCTTTCTATATTATTAATCTTACTCTTTATATATAGGTAAGGTGGTGAAGTTATTTCTTTTTTATCCTTAATTATATTTTATAGAGGAGCCTAAAAAGCCTAAGAAGCTAGAGGAGCTTAAGTAGCTACTTAAGAGGCTATAGCTTAATATCGCGGTATTAATATATTTAACTATAGGTAGGTAAGATCCTATATTAAATACGGCAACTTATATAGCCTTAATTAAGTTAATAGGCTAACTTAACTTTAAGAAGCCTGTTAGCTCTATATATAAGAAGTCTACTAACTCTATATATAGTTAAGCTAAGCCTCTATATCTTCCTCTTTATCCTTATCTATAGCTTTTAGATTGTTTTTTATTTCCTTAAGCTCCTCTAATATAAAGTCTGGCTAAGCGGCGTTGTATTTACGTCTTGGCGGCTATTATAGGATACCTTAGTAAAAACTTAATAAAGGTAGAGCTATATGTAATAAGGGAGGAAGAAGGCTTTATTGATTTTATTAAGAGTAAGGAGATATACCTATTAATTAAGCCGCCACGCGTTTTAAAGGAGGATTTATATTAAAGGTAAATTAATAATTTTACAGCACGATTTTAGATTAATATTAAGACTTTAGTAAGCTAGGAGAACCAAATTGAAGACGTACGCTTCCTCTTCTCCCCCTTCTCCCCCGTAACTATACCTCCCTTATAGCCGCCAAAACGCGAATATAACGCTGTCTTTGCAGAGAGGTCGATGAAATTTGGCAATATTATACGGGTAGAAACCTTATAATATTTGATAAAGATTATAACACTATAGGATTGCAAAGGTTCTTGCAGCCAAGCATATAGCACTGCTATAATTACTATATATAGTTAGTGGCAACTAAGCGAGATTAGATACGCGTAGTAAATTTAATATTTTAGAGCGCTTGCTAAAAAGGGGGGATGAAGCTAGTTGTATATATTAATAGTATATCCACAGTTCGTTTTATATGGCTAAATTAGTAGCTAAGTCACGATTTGGCAGGCGGGAGGCCCGTGCATTTAGTGGTATATAGATATTACCCTATATTTATAGTCGATCTATAATTGCTAGCAACGCCGCGCTCTTAATATTTATTAAGCGCTATACATAGAGCTGGCTAAGAGCTCTCTGCTCGTACTAGAATGGTAAGAATTAGCTATAGGTTAATAAAGATATTTATATTTTAAGTTAGGCGCCGCTATTATATAATCATCCTATTAAACTTATACCGTACTAAAATAAGCCCCTAAGGGGCTATAGATAAAGGCTTTAATAGAAAACTCCTTAGTATTTTAGAGATATATATTATTTAACAGCTTTTCTACTTGCTTAATGCTGTTTATAAAGCTAATTTAGTAAGCACTATATCTGCTCCTACTATAGATTAACCTACTATATAGCCGCTTCCTTGCTAACCCCTTAGGCCTATATAACCCTCTTAATCTTCTTAATAACCTTAAGCTATAGGGAGTACTATTAAAGCTCGCTCTATTGGCCGGCCTACTATTTACTACCCTATTTAGAATCTAGCGCTACTATAAAAGGATTATCTTTAAGCCCTTTAGTCTACTTGCGCCAAAGGGCCCGTATAGACTTTACTGTATAGTACATACGATATATGGGCGGCTGCTTAGGCTAGAGCTTAAGCTTAAGCTTAAACTCAGGTCCTTACTATGGCTGCGGCTATAGCTATAGGTACGGCTATCCCTTAGCACGGCAGCGTCTAATAAGTAGGTGGTCTGTGCGCGAACACCAGTTTTAAAACACAAATTTGATTAATTACACTACTACTATGCCTTTTAATCGTGCTAGAATTGATATTAGTCTTACTTAGTCCTACTTAACTCTAAAGATTAAGCTTATATAGCAATTTTATATAGAATTTAACGAATATTACTAGCTTTGTATTTATAAGCACGAGTATTTAATTTAGCTAATTTAATTGGCTAGTTCTTATCGATAACTATTAGACGCGAATTGCTATACTAAGGGATAGCTACAGCGATGCCGGCGAAGGGAAAGCTATAGCGCTTACCTAGGCTAACGTATACTAGCTTAATTCCGTAATAGATAGAGGCGCCAGTAGATATACTATTAGTAGACATACCATTAGTAGACGTACTATTAATAGACGTGCTATTAGTAGCTATGTTAAAGGGACCTTAAGCTAAAAGGTAAGGCTATTGGATATAAGTAATTAAAGCTATAAAGACTACGCCTATTATGTGATGTGCTTATATAAATGCTTCTAAACCAAAGCTTGTAGATTGCTACTATATAAGAATACTAAGCTGAGGAGAAGAAGAAGAGGAAAGGAAGCTTTAGGGGGTAATTATAAGGGGACTTTGTAGACAGGGGGCTATAAGGCACGATTGTGGAATAGGATAGATTGGTAAGAGAGATGAATCCTTAAGGAGGTAAGGCCTCTGGGATTGTAGAGACTATATACTACAGGCACGTGCCTCTGGCACGTAACCGGCGACCATCTAAGGGGCGTCCAGAGGTTGTCCTAAGGGCAACCTAAGGTGTCCGCAATAATATCCCTTACATTGCCCCCCCCCCCTTCTTGCGGTTGGCCCCCAATTGCCATTACCTTATAGTAGGGAGATTATAAGGGCTCGTCCCGGAAGGGGTTTAGAGAGATATTAGGGAGATATTGGTATGCCGCTATATATTATCTATCTAACCCCTGCTTTAAACTCCTAAAAACCTTAATAAGGAAAAAACATAACTGGAAAAAAGACGTAAGGATTGTTAGGAAACCCCTTAAAAGCCTACTGGAAACGTACTGGTAACTGCCTAGGCTAACTCAAGGATTTTTATACAACTTTACTTCTAAGCCTTTATGCCAGTCTGTAATTAATCGTGAGTATTATAGGCAATTTAGTGTTCCTAATATGGTTCCATGGAACCTTTTAGTATAGGATTTAACGTATAAAACCTTGGCTTGCCGTCGTCTTTAACTTTTAAAATATTAATCTATAATCCTTTCTCGTTAGTTCTGTGCTATATATTTAGCATAGCTCTACTACCTAGTAAACAAAAGGGATACTTCGCAATAGCGTCTCTAGCTATTATACAATTTGTTAAGAACGCCTATAATATTATTCTTTAATACTATAGTATTATTTAGGTATAATTTCACCTATATGCATCTGTAATTAACATCTTAATTGCCTTCCCTAGCCACATAATCAGTTTTTATAAGGAAGTAATAACTAAATGGCTTATACGCGTGTTTCCTTCCTTCTAAATTGCGCTATTATAACAGAGTTATATTAGCAAGGTTGCGGCTATTTACCAGAAGGGTATTAGAAGGTAAAGTATAGAGACACCTTACTTATTAAGCTGCTCCTTTTCTTTAATACCTCACTTCCTATTATCACCCTTCGTCCAAATTTAGACGTATCTTTAATAGATTATTAAGATTTTCTTTTTTTCTATTATTAATTTAATATGCCTCTTTATTCTTTTACTAACTACTTTTCTAATCTAATTCCACAGCGTATTCTAGCCCTACCGCTGCATATAGAACCCCAACCTCCGCTAACCTATAACTAGTGCTAGTCCTACCTAAATAACTTTGCATATACGTCCTCAAAAAACCAGAAGTCTAATAAGAAGATTCTAGATACTTATAATAAGACCCACTATATAAGGTCTAACACCTTTAGTCCTTATAATTAATGCATACGTACTAAGAGCGGTAGTTACGTTAAGGTCAGCTTTCCTATCCATAATAGGTTTCTATTACTAACTTTAGGCTTCTATATAGCCTAGGCCTAAGTAGCGACAATCCTTTAATATCCTTAACTACTACATCGCCTAGGCTCTCTCTTATTCTAGCGCCAATGCTAAACATCTAGGTCGAATTTAAGACTATACTTTAGCCATCTACACCGCCTATAATTCCTAGCAAGCTAGCCAGTAACGCCTAATAAGGGAGCAAGGTTAGTATACTAAGAATAGGGTAAAGAATAGGGGTAATAAGAAGAAGGTCGCCGTCTACCATAAGAAGGAGTTCGCGTATGCACATTAAGTTTCAAAAGAGCACAATATAATGCGGTATTAGGTAGGTTACCCTTTAGGTACCTAGCGGATAGGTAACTAACAGTTGCCATAGTAAGGTCTTAGTAATTCCGGGCTGTGTTAGCCAGCTAACGTCTCTGTTTATTCTAGGCTTAAGCGTATCTTTATTAACTATAAGCTGACGCTTTAAGAGCTTTATTAGTATTGGTTTAGACCTAATATTAGTGTTAAAAGTTTAAGAATCTCTACTCTATCTATACCTTATTGTCCTACCTCTATTTTTATGCCTACTTATACACCTATAAAGGGATCTTATTCCCGTTAGCCATCCCTTAGAGGCCCAATAGATACTAATCCTACTCCTAAGGATAAGGTATAATAGCTTTTAATTTAGGCATTTAGGATTGTTCTTATACATAGTAGCAATTAAGGATCTTAACTAGTGCTTAGGAAGGCCTTATAAGGTATTCGGGAAGGTATAGGAACACTATTCCTAATATAGACTAATAAATAGGAATGCCATTCTAGTAAAATACCCTATTAATTCTATGCTATATATATAAAAAGGCTAAGGACCTATCCTGCCTTAGGCCGTAGCTCTAATTAATCCTTATGGTTTCTAGAGCCTATCCGTTCCATATCTAATTTAACCTATTTCTTACTCTTTACACGAGTCTTCTTTATAGGCTGCGATAACACTATAGTATTAAAGCGCTTTCTGCGCCTTATAAATTGCAGACCTTAGTCCCAATATTCTTTTATAATATCTTTATAATAATTAAGGTAATCCTCTGGTTCCTATATAGAGTCCTTAGTAGGCCATCCTAGCTATTTAACTTTATATTAAAGCTTGTTCTTAATAGACTTATAGCATAGTATAGCTTTAACCTCGTACCGCTCGCCTACCACTTTAGGGTATTTAATTAGGCCTAGACGGAAGTTCTTTTCTAATAGTAGTCTATGCTATAGCTCTAGTAGGTTTATGTAAAACACTAAATACATACGGGCCATAGATAGAGGTAGCTAGAGACAGTAGGCTAGCTTGCCAATTCGGTTCTTAACTTAAAAGGGACCTAGGTATCTTGCATTGAGCTTCTTTAATAGTCAACGGGTCTTAATATTCATTAAACATAATAAAACCTCATCGCCTACTCCAAAATACTTGTTTTGGTATTTATAGTTATACTAGAGTCTCTACTGCTCTTAGGTATCTTATAGGCTCTGCTTCGCATACTTCTATTACTCCTCCTATTTCTAGAGGTATCCTTATACTCTCTAGTAGATATCCTTAGACTTCCCGGTAGGATCCTATAATTAATTATACGGCCTTAGCTAGTAATTACTAGGTACACTATTAAACCCAAATAGTTAGACGCCATAGGCAATCTAAATTGGTATATACTTATGCGATGCGTATTGCTTTAAATTATAAGCGTACTCCGCGTATAGAAGTAGCTTACACCAATTATCTTACTAGTAGTTTAAATATATTTATAGATAAGACTCCAGTTCCCAGTTCTGGCATTCCATTTACCCATCTATCTATAGATAGAAAGCTATACTATAGCGGTGGTCTATCTTTAAATAAAAGTATAGATCCAATCAGTACTGGCTTATAAAGACGCTGCCCCTATTAGTAATAATAAAGTATAGCTAATCTACTTTAAGAAAGCATTTCTCCTTAATTAGACTAGTAAGCGCTTATACGTTAATCGTCTTGTTAACAGGAAGGTATTAGACGTACTTCAAAAACCTATTAATAAGTACTAAGACTAAATTATATGTTCATCCTTACCTATCTTTTAAGGGCGGGAGATCCGTAATAAAGTCTATAGCGTAATATTGCCATAGCTTACTAGCGGGGGGAACTAATTTAAGTAAACCCCATAGCTTATACCTTTGGATTTTATATACTTAACACTTCTTATAGTGGCTAATGTACTCCTTTGCTTCCTGCTTAAGCTTTAGCCAATAGTATTTACGTTAAAGTAATTTTACTGTCTTAGCTTAACTATAGCGGCCGCCTAGAAGATTATTATAATTCCTTATAAGGATCTTCTATTATAGATTTGCTTCTTATAGTACCCAAACCTTGCCATATCTATATAGTAGGCCCATTAGGTCCAGTTCCTAATAGTAACGCCTAGCAGCTTCCTTTCCGTTACGTTTCCGGTCTACTTCTACATTAAAGATGGCATAGGAGGCATCCCTCCATTACACCTTATAGATAAAATCTATTAACCTTTTAGATAGTTCCTAGGTAAAAGCTGTTTCGCCTTATACTACTCTAAGTATAAGACTAGATGGTACTATAGATCTTACAACTTCTTAGTATGTATACGTTAGGAAGGCCGCTACGAGGTTAAAGTCCTTTGGTTTTTACAGGGCTTTAGGTTCCAATTGCTTTATAGCTTTGCTTTTAGTTTAAGGGGATAGCTTAGCAATTAAGGGTAGTATATTACTAGGTTCTAAACTTATATTAGGGACGTCCTATCTAGGTGTCTTCAGACCCTTATTAGCTACAGACTAGGTACTAGCTAGAATATTAGTAGAAGCTAATAGGGTTTGCACCGCCTAAAACTTAGTACTTAAAGCTATAGGTGCTTAAGCATCCCACACCTAGAGCTTGTTCTATAATATAGGGAGTAAGATATCTATTATCTGTTTTCCTTCTCCTATTTTAAAGCCTTTAGCATAGTCTGGCCGTTATAACGGTCTATTAGCAGGTTTATTTTCCCCTAGCTTATATTTAATCTTAAAGTTAAATTATACAAGCTCCTCTACCTATCTGGCTTATTAAGGTATAAGCTCCTTTATAGTTATAAAGTAGCGTAGATTATAATAATCTAAGAGTATATAAGTGGTATAGCTTGCGTACTTAAGGTAGTATCACCACTGTTTAAAGTAGTTAACTATAGCCAGCAGTTCCTTATCGTGGGTATAATACCTAACTTTAGGTCCTTAGAATTTTCCACTATAGAATGCTATAGTGCCAAGACATTGGTTTCCTGACACGCGAAGTCTCACCAAAATCAACCTAACTTTGAATAGTCGTATAACGCCGCAGTAATTGAATACAGCCAAATGAGTATATAGATAATTTAATTATAGTCAATACTTTGTCTGCCAGCCATCTGCTTTTCTTACTGCCCTTAGCCTTCGTTCCATACTGTTAATTAAGCGCCGCATAAGGCGTTAATCAAGGGCCATCCACGCCTCCTTGCACGCCTCAATTAAACGCTCTAGATCCTCCTTACTTTATCCCATCTATTCGAGCTCTGGATAAAGCTCAAGGACCTTTCTTTTTAGTGCTAGCCAAAGGTGCTCAATCGGGTTTAAATTGGGTAAGTAGGGAGGGAAATCCAGGGTCCAAACACTGTGTATCTTCAGCCACTTCTTCACGAGATTTAATGCATGGATTGGAGCGTTATCCATCTAGTAGATATCTAAAGGCTTGTAGATTGGCATAAGACCGTCTTCTAAGGCCCAGATATAGCTTCGGGCGCTATAGCCTTCTTTTAGCGCCAGAGGATCCCTTTCCATAGCAATTAACTCCGAGCAACCGTTATACCAAAAATAAGCATAAACTATCTGCGTAAGATCCTTTCTATTAGACACCTCTTTAATAAACTTATAGTACCACTTTTATAGAGGCGTCTGGAAGACCCAAATAGGCTTTTTTCTAAAGCCACGTTTATAGGAACATTTATTAGAAAACTTAACTCGTCTCTAAGGGAATCCCTTATACTTTCAGGCCCAACGAAGCCTTAAAATTAAGCTACCGCTAGCGTCGGCTTTGGTCTCTTCTTAGCGCGCCAGTTTGTAATATGGTGTTTTTTAAGGAGACAGTATAAAGTTTTGTGCAAAACGGTAACTCCTGCAACTTGGCACTTAAGAGCTGCATAGTCGATTCGGGGGTGCATGCGTATAATTCAAATAAGGAGACGCTTCTGGTATTAAGTAAGCTTTTCAGGCTCTCCGGGCCTTAGTAGAGATTTAAGTGTGTGGTAGTTTTTCCATCAATTGATTGTATCGTAAACAGTCGACCAATTAACGCGATATTCTGCGGCGATTTTAAGCTTTGACACCCCAGCCTCTGACGCGGCAATAATTCCAGCTCTTGCAGTCTCTGAAAGCTCAGCTCCAGGCCTTCTATTTCCACTAATTTCGGTGCCGGACGAGCGTTGCATTGTGGTGTAGTAAGGTCGCGATCTTTGGGTTGGAATTTTGATGGTCGCAATTTTGTGTTCGTGTCGGGAAACTAATGTCTTGGCACTGTACTAGTCTCTAGTGGAGCTAGATAGCGTCTAGATGCCTATTAGGTTGCAGTAGGATACTAACAAGGGCAAAATTTAATATATTAGTAACCATTATTAGTGGCTAATCTGGGTTAAAATACCGCAATAGTAGAGCTTCTGTAAACTTTATATGTAGTTCCTAAAAGGCTTCCTATACCTTTCTAGGCCATATCTATAGTTTATACTATTTAGTTAGTCCCTTCTTAGTTTTCTTTCTTCCTACCTTTAAGCTTTTTGCCTCCTAGGCCAGGTCTTAAGAAGCTTTAGTAACATAGTTAGACAGGTATTAGGCGACGTCCGAGTAGTTATAAATAAAGCGCCTATAGAAATTGGCAAAGCCTAGAAACACTTAAACATCCCAGTAGCTCTCTAGCTCCGGCCACTCTTAAATTATCTACATCTATACTAGGTCCATAACTACACCTATAGGCGTTATAATATACCCTAGGAACTTAACCTGCTTAGTATTAAAGACATACTTTAACGCCTTAGTGTAGAGGCCCTAATTATCTAAACGTTCTAGCACTTTGCGGATGTGTTGCTTATACTAATCCTTATCTTCTAAGTAGATTAGAATATTATCTAAATAGATGATATATATGCGGTTAACTAGTCCCCCTAAGGCTCTATAAATATATAATTAGAATATTATAGACGTATTAGCTAGCCCAAAGGGCATTACCAGATACTTAAAGTGGCCGTATTAGGTCTTAAAAGCGGTCTTTTACTTATCCCCTTCTTTAATATGGAGCCTATAATAGGCGTCTTGTAAATCCAGCTTTATAAAGGTCTTTACCCTAAATAGTTAATCTAGTATTTTACTAACTAGTAGTAGTAGGTAATGGTTCTTAATTATAATCTTATTAAGACTATAATAGTCTATATATAGCCTTATAGTACCATCTAGTTTTAGAATAAAGAGGATCGGCGTGCCTACTAGCGACTTACTAGGCCGTATCTATCCCTTTTCTAGTAAGCCGTTAAAGTACTCCTATAGAATCTTAAGCTCTTTATAAGAGAGGTTATAGATAGAAAGGTTTAGTAGTTATTTACCTTCTTCTAGATTAATTATATAATCGTATTCTAAGTTCTGCTAAAGGACTTTTACTCACCTGCCCGAAAATACCCTTAGTAAGTTCCTTAGGCCTACTAGGATATTCAACAAATTAGGGTGGCGTTTTTTCTCTACGTTATTATTAGGTAAGTCCCAGAGGTCCCTTAGGACGCTTACAGGCAGCGTCGCGCGCTATAGTGGCTATTTGTATATAGTTGCCACTATACGTTAAATAGTTTTATATAGTAGCCAGTGGAGGGTAAGGAACTCTTTAATATAGCGTTTAAGGTGTTATAGCATACTCTCTACGTATTGCTTAAGCCAGAGTAGCCCATAGCAGTAGAATTATCTTGTAAGATCTTCAAGATCGCCGCCTCCCTATAGTATCTCCATAACCTATCTAGCAGTTCCCCATAGGGTATCTGTTATAAAAGGGCTATCGCCTATACTAGGCTTTATACCCATCTTGCTATAGAACAGGGGTTAGATCTAATACTCCTTTAGGTATAGAGCGTATACTATTTCTCCTAGAGCTATATCCTCTAGGATATCTTTTAAGCTTATTAATAAAATACGCCCTTCTAATTCTTTATTATTCCACTATTTAAAGGCTCCTATCTTAAAGCATATTTTAAAATCTACTTCTATAAGCTAAGAATATCTAAGAATAAGGTTATAGCCTATAAAGTTAGCTGCCTAGAAGGGTTGCGGGCCAACCACCTTAGTACGGTTGTATATATTAGCCACTGGCACTATAAGCTTATAGGCACTATATAGTTTAATCTAATACTTATCTAGGAACCCTATAGTAGGTTTCCGCCACTTTAGCAATAGGATAAGCTTATACTCTTTTACCAAATTATATTATATAAGATTAATTTCGGCGCCGCTATTATATAGTACTTAGAACTAACATACCTCACCTATAGGGAGTACTATTTCCAGCTTAATAGTAATATAGAGAGCCTCTCCTTCTATATCTTGCCCTGGTTGTAGCTAGAAAAGATCCGCAACTAGGGCTTTTCTTTTTTTAGATTATTAGTGCGGTTATTACCCTACTTATTTTTCTAATTAGGTTTTCCTCCAGAGAAGTTTTTTCTTAACTTTTTAGAGTGTTCCCGTAAGGATGCTAGATAGGTATTAGGTTGGCCTTAAAAGTCTTTCCCATTACTTAAGGTCCCTAACTTTAACTATTCCAGATTTCTCTTTAAGAACGGCTTCTTTAAAGCTTAGGTCTACCCTATATTACTACTAGAGTGCCCATGCTTTTAGTTACCCCCTAGCTTCTTGCCAGAAGAGGTCTAGTTCCTTACCGCATCCTTAGCATTTAGAACCGCTCGTTCAAAATCCGTATATATAGTAATCCGCAATAGGGCTCCTACGCGCTTTATTTTATTACAAATTACTAGCTTAATTCTAGCCTAGATAAATCTAATCTTCTCCTTCTCTTAAATGCTACTATCCTTGTTTTTAAAGGGCTCTAGATCTATTAATTAAGCACAAGTTTCCACAAAGTTTATAAACTAGCAGAAATTATAGCGGTTAAGCTATATCCTATTCCAGAATAGTTCTGCATTATTATATTATACAACATATAGATCTTAAGTCTATTTCTTTAAAAAGGTTTACAGCTGCAGCCATATAGTAATTTACTCTTTATTAAGCTAATTAAGTGCAATCTGGTTTAGGGATTGGTCTTTAATCTTGCTAATAATCCATTAAGTACGCTCTTTAGTATCATGTTATATTATTAGCATCTTAAAAAAGTTATCTACTTTATAAACCCAGTTGTCTAGCTGTTAGGCATTAGGTCTATAGTGGAGTTCTAAACTACTAGAGGCCTTGGCCAGTTAGTCCATATCCTTTTTTTATTTACTACGTAGATACCTCTTTAAGTCTTCCATACCTCCTTAGGTAGGTACTAAGTAGCCCCTAAGAGGCCCTTAGCCTTAACTAGGTTGTAAAATATTTTATCTAGCCTAGATTAAGCTCTATTAGATCTAGACCTACCTCTAAAGGTTTCTAATATATTTATTAGTAGCTCCTTCCTATATAGCTTCCAAGAGCCTTACAGCAGCTTCCCAATATCCTCCTTAAAGAAAATTAGTGTAGGGCTCTTAACTTTCCAACCTTAGACCTTGGGAAGCTCTGGCTATAAAGGTAGTATTAGTACTAGTAGCTAATACAAGTTTCCCTAAGTCTTAAGTTAGTAGTTAGGTTAAATTATCTAAAGGGGTAGGCCCGCTTAGCTTATAAGCAGTCTATACATTACCACTATGCTAATTATAGACTAGTGGTCTTCCAGGAGGGTTCCAGTTAGGTCCCTAGTTAGGCGCATTAGTATATTTCTCTAGCATTTCTAATTTAGGGGAAGATCTTAAAGCTACCTCTAGCGCTTAATCTTCTAATTAGCCTAAGTAGGGCTAGAGGGGTTCTGGCTACTTTCTAGTAGTATTGCGACCATTATAAAGGGTGTCTACGTTTTCCTTAGCATTGCTAGTAACTGTAGGTATGCAAAAGTCTTTAAGCTCTTAGTATATCTGGGTATTAGGGCTTATTTAGCCGTCTTACCCAGAGGTTTATATTGTTGTAATCTCTCGCTATTAGGGGGACCTTCCTGTTAGCGACTTAGTTAATTAAGGCATGAGCACGGCATGAGGGACGCGTAAGCCTGTATAATTGGTAGTCTATAAATGAGGATCCAAAGCTAGAGAAAGGAAGGAGACGAATAGCAGCGCCGCTTAATATTTTATGCGGTCCTTAAGTTATGTGACTCGCGTTTACCATAATCTATGTCTGCCAAGATCCACCGTTTTCTACTAGCGCTGTAATATTACCCCCCCCCCCCCCTCTGAAAAAGCCTGCCCTTAGGCTTTATATGTCTATATTATGTCTGTAGGGTATTCTTATCTTTATACTTAATAGGCAGCCTATTGTCTTTGCTATACCAGCACTCTATCTACTTATTAAGGTACTTTGGGGGTCCGGGTTTGTTAGGGTATTGGTTATAGAATTCTTTAAGTCTCTAGGGGCAGCCTATAAAGTTCCAGGTAGGGTACTAGGTTGGGTCTGGATTATAGCCTTTCTATTGGACACGGTATCGTAGCGTTCCTTGTACTAGTTTATAGGCTAGTATTTTATTAACTTCCTATTTGTCGTCGCCATTAACTTAAATTAGCAGGGAAGGCTTATTCTTTTATCTAAGTAGTGGGTTATTTGCAGCCTTCTGTAGCTTATCTGGTAAAAAGATAGGATAGACTTTAATTAAGTCTGGGAGCTTAACCTTATATAAGTTGCCTTTTTTGTTAAGGATTTTATATGGTCCTGCCATCTTATAGTCTAGCTTGCGGCTAGGCCGTTCTATTTTCTAGTTCTTTGTTATAACCTAGACCCTATTATCTACAGTAAAGTTAGGCTTATACCTGTGCTTATTTGCCTGCTGTTCCATTAATCTCTAGGCCTTTTCTAGATTTATATAGGCTACCATCTAAGCTTCTTCTAAGCGTTTGGCATATTGCTGGGCTTCCTTATAAGACAGTTTTTTGCGTATGGTTTGTGGCCCCTCTGGTCTTTCCTAGTTAAAGCTTATATAGGGTAAGTATCCCATTTCTAGCTAAATAGGTGCAAATCCTGTAGAGTTATAGGGTAGGGTTGCCTAGGCGTAGTCTATTAAGGGTAGTAGTTTGCCCTAGTTGTTCTAGAAGTAGTTAATAAAGGGCTGGAGCCTCTGGTCCAAGTATTAATTTATAATCTCCGTCTAACCATCTATTTAGGGGTGGTATGCTGTGGAAAGCTTTAGCTTAATGCTAAGGATCTAAGTAAACTTATTCTAGAAGGCTGATATAAACTGCGGCCTATAATTAGATATAATAGTATCTAGTAGTCCATAAATTTAGTAGATATAATAGATATATAGTTGGGCTACCTCCTTGGTATTAATATTCTTGTAATAGGGGATTAAGAACGGGCGCTTGCTAAAGTAGTTAACTAGGATTATTACCATATTATATTTATTACAGTCCGTAGGTAGCTTGTGAAAGTCTATAAAGATATGCTGCTAGGGGCGTTCTGGTATTAAGAGTGGCTTTAATAGTCCTAGGGTTTTATCCTGTGGAATTATAGACCTATAGCAGTTGTTATAGTTCTATATATAGCGGTTAATATCTATAACTATTCTAGGCCAGTAGTAATAGTTACTAATAATTTTATAGGTCTTATTCTTTCTAGGGTAGGCTGTAGAGACCTAGGTATATGCTTTGGTAATAAGCTAGGTCTGTAAGTTCTATTCCTCTACTACTACTAGCCGTTTCTAGTACTTAAGTAGTCCGTTTTTGAGGGACTATAGGCTAGTAGCATCCTTTACCTTTTTACAGTACTTCTGTAGAGAAGGGGCCGTATAGTTTACCTATAGCAGTTTATTAATAAGGTTAAGTTTTGTGGAGTTAATAGAATATATTTTAGCATCTAAAGGGTCTGTATTTAGCTCTGCCTATATTTAGGGGTTGAGGTACTCTGGTTATAGTAGTATCTAGGTCTGTAATAAGATTTTTATAGCCGCCTGGTTACCTAGGTCCTGTTTACGCCTTATAAGAGCATCCGTATGGTTTATAGCGCCTGGTCTATATATAATTAAGAAGTTAAACTAAGATAGGATATCTGCCTAGCGTGCCTACCAGGCCGTAAGGGCCTTAGTTGTTATAAAGTATTCTAGGGCCTTATAATCTAAAACTACCTTAATAGGCTTAGGGGTCCCCTTTAGCTGTGTACGCTATTACTAAAAGCTAGAGATAATAGCCAGCATTTCTTTATTATGGATGTGGTAGTTTAGCTTGGCATCTATTATAGTCTTTAAATAGTATGTAATAGGGTGCTATTCTCTGTTTGGTTATTTCTGGGAGAAAACGCTAGCTATTATGCTGTCTAAGGCATTAGTTTCTAGTATTAAGGGCTGTTCTAAGTTAAAGTGGGTAAGTAGGGGAGCTAATACCAGCCGTTTTTTAAGCTTATTAAAGGCCTGCATATATATAGCGTTAAAGTAGAATAGCTGGTCTTTCCTAGTAAGGTGGTTAAGAGGCTGGGTAATTCTGCTATAGTTCTTAATAAAGTGTTGGTAGAAGTTATAGAAACCTAAAAATGATTGCACCCCTTTTATAGTCTATAGGGGTGTCCACTAGTTAATTACAGCCATTTTCTTTAGGTTGGCCTTAATTCTATTTATACTAATAATAAAACCTAGGTACTTTATACGCTTAACACTAAATTCCGATTTTTTAATATTGGCCTGGAGACCAGCCTCGCGGAGCTGTTATAGGACTTTATAGACATGCTCCTTGTGTTCTAACTTATTCTTGGAGTAGATTATAATGTTATCTAGGTAGGCCATATAGAAGTTGTTAAGGTAGTTAAAGAGTATATTATTTATATATTACTAGTAAGTAGCTGGTCCGTTAGTTAGTCTAAAAGGAAGTACTTTACATTTATATATTCCGTAATGGGTCCGAAATATAGTAAGATCTTTTAATTTAGGGTCTATTCTAATCTGGTAAAAGGCCTAATGGATATTAAGCTTAGTAAAGATCTTAGCTCTACTTATTTAGGTTAAAGTCTTATTAAGTAAGGGTAGTGGGTAGCGGTCCTTACAGGTTATATTATTTAGTTTGCGGTAGTTAATGCAGAAATAAAGTCCTTTATTTAGCTTTTTGGTAAAGAGAATAGGCGAGTTAAAAGGGGTTTAACTAGGTTTAATAAAGCCTTTATTTAGGTTATTAATAAGGTACTGCTTTATAGCCTATAATTTAGCAGTAGACTGCTAATAAAGGGGGCTATAGCTAAGTGTGTCTTCCTTGTCTGGCTTAATCTTAATCTTATAGTTATATGGTTGGTAAGGCGGGAGTATATTTAATGCTGCCTTAGAGAATACGTCCTTAAATTTTTAGTGTTAATGGGGTAGTTTCTGTTCTACTAGCTCCTTATTTATAAGCTCGCCTTCTTATTTACTAAGCTTATTTTCCTTTTCCTTGATTATTTAATTAATTTTATATAAGCTAGTAGTAAAGGTAACGGTATTAGGTTAAACCAAGTTCCGGTAGAATCCTATGGCGCTAATATAGCAGATATTAACTAGTAGGAGGCCCGTAGGTTTCTTTATAGACTATTATTGGGCCGTATTTTATAGCCTAGGGTTTATAATCTTTCTTAGCTCCTGTTCTATCTTCTATAAGTTATCCCTCTGGTCTATATATTTAGTATAGTATCTAATGCTTCTTGCTATTCTTTGTAGCTATATAGGGCTTGAGTTCCCTATAGGGAACTCTACTGGCTTTTTACTAACTTTTTTAATCTCTAGTATAGGTGGCATAATATAGGTAGTCTAGGGGCGGTGTAGTATATAGATCTGTTATAGGTTAAGCTATATGTTCTTTTTAAAAGCCTGGTCCCTATATATAGTATTGGCCTAGTAAACGGTGTCTATCTATAGCCATATAAGGTTTTCTATTGTAATGCTAATTTCCTTTATAAAAGAGGGTGTTGGGGGTAGGGTTTTGGGCTAGATAAGCCGTCTACTCCGTATATTAAGCTGTAAGCCTAGATAGGCTAGCCATTTTCTTCTTAAGATTATGTTATGGCTTCCTAGGTCTATAATAAGAAAGGGGATATTATACTGCCTTTATCTATCTATATGGAGGTGAATCCGTAAGATAGTTATAATAGGTGGTTTTATCCGTCCGTTATACCCGTAAATAGGAATTAGTTTGGGTAGTTCTTTAAGGGGTATATTTAAAAAGTTAGCTAGCTTTATAGCATACTGGGTGTTTATTAAGGCAAAGGTATTTGCTCTAAAGTTAGCTAAAGTAGAGGTTAAAACTTAATATCTATTGCGGAATAAGGTATAAGGGATAGTGCAGCTTCTTCTACTAATTAGCCGACCTAGATTAATATATGACATATTAATCCCTTTTAACCCTAGAGAGGAGTCTTCCTTTAGGGTTCCTCTTTTTCTAACTCTATACTATCCTCCTAAATTAATAGAACCTTGCCTATTTTTACCTTTATCTAGCAATCCTTTACAAAGTAGTCTTTTTGGCTGTATAAGAAGCAAGCTCCTTAATTGCTAAAGGCCTATTTATGGGGGTTGTTATATATAGGCTAAGTATGCGCTAGACCCACAGTAGGACTAGCTATATAGCTAGCTGCTAAATTAATGGCGGGCTATACAGCTGGTGCTATAGGAGTTGCAGATTGTGCTAGGGTGTTATAGGCTGTTTATAAAGTGCTTATAGTCTAGTTTGGAGAGTTTCTAGCTTTATACTGCTTAGATTATGCCTTAATTTAATAGAGGCCTTAGTTAATAGCTAGGCAGTGGTCTATAAGTACCTTTAGCGTCTATATAGTAGTAAAAACTGGTAGTACGGCGCGCTATAGGTCTAGGGTAAGCTTGTTAAAAAGGTCTGGCATTAGGTCTTTATAGGGAATTTAGGCTTAGCTGGCTAGGTATAGAAAGTGGGTCTAGAAGGCTAAAAAGGTCTCTATTGTCTTTATATTAAGAGCTTTATAATTAAGGTAGGTATTTTGTGTCTTAAAGGGGTCCTTATAAATGGAAGATAGGTAGTTAACTATTTCTTCTTTAGAGAGGAAGGGGTCTACCAAGTCCTGGGTATATTATGGACGTAGATATATCTATGCGTCCCTACTAGTACAGCCAAAGATATAGGCCATTTTAGCTTGGGTAGTAGGGAAGTGGTCTGTATTAACTTTAAGCTTATCTTGCAGTTAAAGCTTCTAATTATTAAATATAGGGTTAGTTCCGTCTATAAGCAATAGGGGGTCCGCAACCTTCGCGGACTATAATAATGCTGATGCTATATATTAGGCTAGGGTTTTAAGGACTATAGCAAGTCTCTAGGTGTCTAATAACTCCTTACTAGGTGTAGGGGTGTTTTTGGTTTTAAGCAGCTCTTAAAGCCATTTAATTTTAGTATTAGCTGCTGTAAGCTCTTCCTAGGGGGTCAAGACGGCAACTATTTTACTATTAGAGGTATTTGTGGGTCCTGCAGCAGCTTTACCAGCTGCTGTATTTCTTAGCATAGTGGTAGGGGTATTAGGTAATTTCTGGTGTTTATTTATTTTCTAGGGGTTCTAGTCTATGCGTGTTCTATTCTTAGGTTTTGCGTTCTGTTTGTGTTCTTTTAGTTCTTAGGGGTCTGTCCTGTCCTTATAGTCCTGGTGATGTCCTTAGGGTCCTATTCTGTGTCCTTTATAGATATATTTAAGTTCCTTCTTAGGAAGAAAGAGTAGTTAAGCTTTAGATAATGTTAGCGACTTAGTTAATTAAGGCATGAGCACAGCATAAGGGACGCGTAAGCCTATATAATTGGTAGTCTATAAACGAGGATCTAAAGCTAGAGAAAGGAAGGAGAAGAATAGCAGCGCCGCTTGATATTTTATGCGGTCCTTGAGTTACGTGACTCGCGTCTACTATAATCCACGTCTGCCAAGATCCACCGTTTTCTACCAGCGCCGTAACACTTCCTGCCTTAGCGCGACGGCTTTCCATAAGGTGTTTATGGAGTTTCCATTTAGGTTATCGCGAGATTTTAAGGGAGGATAGTGGATATAAATAAAAGATGTAAACAAATAATCTAGTCCTTAAAGCCAGCTGCCCTTCTAAATAGAGTAGGAAGGATTTAAATATAAGGGGACTTTATAGACAGGGGGCTATAAGGCACAATTATAGAATAGGATAGATTGGTAAGAGAGATAAATCCTTAAGAAGGTAAGGCCTCTAGGATTATAGAGACTATATACTACGGGCATGTATCTCTGGCACGTAACCGGCGACCATCTAAGGGGCGTCTAGAGGTTATCCTAAGGGCAACCCAAGGTGTCCGTAATAATATCCCTTATAGTAATATATATACAGTACGGGCGAACTTTGGAGATTACGCCAAGCCAGCTATATGGGCGGTGCCTTAGCACCGTCATATATTAGGACTTAGCTATATAATTAAACAACGCCTATAGCTTATGTGCTCTTTAGTTATTTTTATGTACTCTCTAGTTATTCTAGGCGTCTATAGTTTTTAAGAAGTCCGTAATAGCTAATACGGCCTAGTAGAGTATTAATAGCTAGCTAGGGCCTTCTTCCTTCTGCTATAGGTAGGTTTTAACCTTCTACGCGAAGGGTAGATAGGCCTTATACTAGAAAATCAGGTGGTTTTATATGGGGCTGCTTAAAAATATCTTATAGAGAACTACTAAGTCCTATAGGATAACCTCCTAGAGGTAAAATAGGAGGCTTATAGCGCCTATAGCTGCGAGATTATTAATCTGGCCAACTTATGGGCTAAACTAACCCTTTTAGACGTCTAGCTCTAGCTAGATTATTAATAGTAGTATATTAGGGAGGGCGATGCTTACCCTATAAATCTTAAAGCAGCCTATTTATGGCGTATGGCTAGCTATTATCTGTATAAACTCCTACGGTAGTAAGTTTAAGTAGTAGCTATCTGCTTCTAGTTTTACCTACTAGCGCGTTTAATCTAATATAGGTTTTCTTCTATAAGAAGACGCTAATATACTAGAACGCTTTAGTAACCTACTCCTACTATAAGTTATATAAAAAGGCCGCCTTATAGTCCCTAGCGCTGCTTTTAATTAGGTAGATATTATACTATACTAACTGCTTATTAAAGTTTAGGAATGGCTTATTACTAAAGTCCTAGTAATATAGGAGATAGAAAGCTAGCCTACTAAGTATATAAATAAGCGGCTTCTTATTATATAGAGCCCTAATAGTCTTAAGGCGGCTATACTGGTTCTACTTACTAGCGCATATAGTAAATATTAGGGGTATATAGCGTGTAGGGCCTTTACCCTTAAACTTAAAGGTAAATAGGTTTAAGATCTTAGTAGAGCGCCTATTGCCACCATAGGTAAGTATATAGTGGCCTAGTAGGATATCTATAAGCGTACAGAGTGTCACAGTACGTGCAGAGGGTCAACGAGGTAACTGTAACTGTGTATTATTAACAAACGATGTCGTGTGCAGAACTATGTAGGAGGTGAGGCGGTATATATACACGTCGCTCAGGGGTTAGGTCTGTGCTCGTGTTATAACAACACTAAGTCATAACAACGCGTCAGGCCAGTGCCGTGACAGTATATCCCCCTTCCTGAGGCGAGCTCCTGTGAGCCAAGTGTTGGCAGTAAAAACACGGAAGTAAAAAAAAACAGACATATATATCCTTGTCCTTCCAGTCCTTAGAGATCCTCGTCCTTCCAGTCCTCAAAGGTCCTCGTCCTTACAGTCCTCAGACCCTCCTACCTATATCCCTACTACATCGCTCTCCGCTAGCACTCGTCTCGAGTGCTAGATACAATATAAAGCTAAGGCAAAGGAGCGAAACTAATACGGAAAACAGAGGAGACGAAAAAAAATGTAACCGCGGGGCGTATTGCGGATATTAACTCTCAAAAGGCTCGAAGTTGCAGAGATCAAGGTTAAGGTATTAATTCTTAAAAGGCTTGGGGTGCGGAGATCGAGATTAAAGTATAGGCTCGAAAGGCTCGGGGTATAAAGATCGAGGTTAAGACGTAGATTCTTGTTACAGTAAACTTAAAGTATATCGTTGTCGAAGACAAAGACGGAAAGACGGAGATAGGGACGAGATCGGTAACCTATAGTCTTACACTATAATCAAGACACGAGGACATAGCCCGTAGGGTATCTCCCTGCAGCCAGCTTGGAAACTTGGGACGGAAGCAGTAGCTAGGAACAGACTTAGAGACAAAGAAGAGATTGGTAACCCATAGTCTTACACTATAATCAGGACACAAGAAATATAGCCCACAGGATATCTCCCTACAGCCGGCTTAGAAACTCGGGACGTGAAGCAGTAGCATGGCTAGAAACAGACTTAGAGGACACTACAGTCAAAACACGAGAAATATAGCCCGCAGGGTGTCTCCCTGCAGCCGGCTCGGAAACTCGGGACGTGTAGATACAGGGAGGAGGATATCGGCTCGGGGACTCGAATGGATTCGACAGAGATTTTACTAGGTCGGTGTTGACGTGGAACGAGGGTAAGAATCCCGCCTAGGGTAGGGTTGTAGCTTTAGAAACGAAGCTTTGGGACGGTGGAAACAAAGCCCTACTAGGGGCGTAGGTGATGACATGACATACTATCACAGTATGTGCAGAGGGTCAACGAGGTAACTGTGACTGTGTATCATTAACAAACGATGTCGTGTGCAGAACTATGTAGGAGGTAAGGCGGTATATATACACGTCGCTTAGGGGTTAGGTCTGTGCTCGTGTCATAACAACACCAAGTTATAATAACGCGTTAGGCCAGTGCCGTGACACGGAGGTAGTATTTTAGAAGGAGTCTCTACGGGCCTATAGCTAGCGGTAGACGTTCTTAAACTCGTCCTCTACATATCTGTTAAGCAGTATATCTCTACCCTTATCCGCAAACTAGTCCTTTTCCCGCTACGCGTCCCTCTATTATAGAATCTTTAGGTACTTCCTAACGTTATCCTCCTGTGGAGACTGGTGACTATTTATCCCTATAACCTTCTATGCCTAGTAGAGGTCTATTAGGGCCGTAATATAGCCGCAAACTAAGCACTAGGAGAGCTGTGTCTCGTCCTGGGGTACGTTATTACTAACTTTATAGCTTTTTGCTTTTAGTGGCTGGCCTATAACCTCCTTAACAAGGAAAAGGAGTAGCTTTTCTTCTGTAACGGTATTGCCGTTATAGTACTGCTTCTTCTTATAAAAGGCCTAGAAAGACACACGTTAGCTATAAGTATACTACTCCGCAAAGCACCTAGCTACCTACCTTAAACTCCTTCTACTTCGGCTTATAATTTAGAGACGTGTTTTTAGGCCTCGGCACGCGTAAAGGCGAGGATGCTTTGCGCGTTAGCGCGTAGTTCGGTATTATTCGCGACGTTAATCTCTACGCGACTAATTGACGCCATTTTTAAGATAGGACGCTGCTAGAGAAGCGGCGCCCTAGGGGGGGTTCCTATTTTTTTATATATACGTAGACGTAGACCTACCGGCCGCTTAGCGACGCGGATAAGTGACCTTACCGCATAGGGTAAATACATGGGCGCACGGCTAGGCCAATAGGCCAATAGTACGCGCGCATCAGCGACTCGATTAGCGGGGGTAAAGACATTCGAATATGTGCACGGCTTGGCTGCAGGCTCGGCCGTGTTATCTTAGTTGACTTATCCGCTTCGCCAAGGAATTTGAGGAGGCGGCTACCCCCCTGCTCCCGCCTGAGCCACAGGAACTTATAAGCCAATCAGACGGTCGCTCTAACTCATAGGTACTTATTAGCTAATAGAATGCCACGCTACCCTCTACTACCCCTGCCACCTCAAAAATTCCTCAGCGCAGCGTCTGAGAGATTATGGGCGCGCGTTTGGTGTAAACTGGGTCCTTTTTTTAATGTATATTAATTTTAAATAACTCTAGCGGCGTGAATATACTAGCTACAGTCTTAGTGCGCGATGCATTTAAATTGTAATCTCTTCTTTTATTTAATTATAATAATTATAACTAGCTAACTACCGTATTAGGGGGCGAGATACAGCCTTAAAGTTTAAAGACACGTTTTTAAAACTGGTCCCTCTCTACCGGTCGCATTAAAATAATAGCCATACTCTACTACTACTACTCCGTTTCCTTCCAAATTTATAGAGGCGCCTCTTCTATCCTACAATAACCGGCTCGCCCGGTTAAACTATACCCATACTACCGTTGTGTCGTGTTCTGGCAGGCGACGCGGTCGTAGTGACGCCTTTAGGGTGCTGAGCT
>Ga0307507_10002686_pt1 | contig 36559 bp, 13 predicted proteins | sample 7_EM_MG_FD_207223 | JGI IMG/M metagenome (GOLD analysis project Ga0307507, IMG submission 207223) | Populus trichocarpa ectomycorrhiza microbial communities from riparian zone in the Pacific Northwest, United States - 7_EM | ecosystem: Host-associated > Plants > Roots > Unclassified | place...
TTTAGTCCTATTATCCCTATTCTTAAGAGTGTTGCTATTATATTTTCTACCTTTATTAGGCCTTCTTAGAGCTCTTAAGTGTTTACCCCCTATAGCGTTAACTATGCTATGGCTTGGGTTTCTCTTGCCTAAGTTAGCCTCTGTACCTTTAACTCCTATACGCCTCTCCAGCGTTAGTCCAACTAGTATTATATTATAGAAGATAGTTTCCTGGTGTTCTTTTATACTTTACTTTAACTCCTTTCTCTTTTTTACTATTATCTTTACTGGCCTTTTACGCGTCTCCCTTTCTCCTCTATATGGGCCTGGGCCCTAATATAGCACTATTCTTTTTTTGCTTTCTTTACCTGTTTCTCCAATATCTCTTCCCTACTTTGGGGTTGTTGGTTTGTTCTCCTATAAGGCGCCCTAGGGTCCCTCTATAGTTTATTTAGGCGTATCTTGATATACTTTATAACATTAGAGTTGCGTTTACTTTGCGCCCTTTGCATTACAACGGCTTTAATATATAGTTGTAGGGGGGGAATATTGGCTTCCTTCTTAAGCAGTGCTATGGCCGTTCGCTTATACCTGCCTGTTATACTCTAGAGGCAGGCTGTTTAGACCTTTTAGAGTGGGTTAAGAAGTAATTTAGGGGGGCCCTTTTTAGTTTCTCTAATGGCCCAAATACTGGATCTATATGTTATAGTTAGCCGGACAACTGCTATGTATAGTAGGCGTAACCTCTAGAAGTATAGACCCTATATAGAATTAACGATCCTGGATAATATAATGTACTATACTTGGCCCTTATAGGCCGCTTGCACCGTATATGCGCTCTACTGGAGCTTGCTATCTACCCATACTCCTAATACCCTTAGGCCCTGAACTGGTTAACCTCCAAAGCTTTAGATATGGATTGTATGCTAGAGATCTACAGATTGGTTGCGTTTTCTTATAAAATAGATTAGCTGGTATTTCTCTAGTAAGAATTGGACTTTATATTATCTTGCCCATTCTATATAGGTGTTATGGGCTTTCTTTAGTGTTCTGCAGTTCTCTGCGGCTGTTGGCCCGTATATAATTAGGTTTGTGTCGTCGACAAAGCCTATCCCCTAGGTCGCCCCTTCTTTAAAGGTATCAAGTAAGTTGCTTATAAAGAAAAGGAAGAGTATAGGCGAAAGAGGTGATCCTTATGGTATACCTATTGCAACTGCGATGGGGGGGCTCTAGTATCTGCTAAAGACTAGTAATGTCTCCCTACCTAGATAGTTCTCTTTTTATAGTAAATCTTAGAATATAATTAGAGTTAATCTGTTAGGCAACTACTCTACTAGTTATTATTAAGTTGTTAACTTATTATTTATACCTATATACCTAGCCCATTAACAAGCCCACTGTAGTTCCTGCTATAAGGTTCTATTATACATTTACTACCAAGGTTACGGTATTGAAATAGAGAGAAGTTCAATAATATGCTATCTAAAGCGTAGGTCACGCCGTTAAAGGCACCAGTTATAACCTAGTCCACAGCAGCTACGACCTTAGGTTTAGGAGGAGACACCAGTATAAAAGATACTGATTCGCAGCTAGTTACAGTAGGTCAGTTACAGGAAATAGTTGATTAAATAATAGATAACAATTAAATACTTAAAGAACAACTTAATAGAATTGGAGTAGTAAAGGTTAAGTTACCGTCAATTAAACAATTCTTAGGAGAAAGGTTAAAACTTAAGGGGTTCCTTACGCAGATGCACTTTAAGGTCATATAAGAAGGAGTAAAGTTGGCAACACCTATAGACCAAGTGGCGTATGCAGGGTTATTCTTGACAGGAAAGGCACTTAAATGGTTTAAATCTTACCTTACCAAGATATAAGTAAATGGAATATTAACTGCTAACTAAGATGTGCGGTATATGTTTACTAGTTAGAATGGGTTTATGGAAAGGCTAATATAGATATTTAGCAACCTAGAGGCGTTAACTACAGTAGAAAGAAAACTTTAGAACCTAGTACAACGCACTTTAGCAATTAAGTATACTACATAGTTTCAGATACTCGTAATGTAGGTTAAGTGGAATAACAAGGCACTTATAGCACAGTACAAATAAGGACTTAAGGCTAAAGTCTAGGACGCAATTATTCTAATAGAAAATGCGGATACTTTAAGAGAGTTAATAGATTAATTGATAAAGATTAATAGTAGGATCTACTAAAGGGAATAACCTAAGAAAGGGCAAGATAGAGTTCCACAGTTATATAAGGCGCAGAACACGCAATAATAGACATAGAGTTAAAAACTATAGAATGACGCAGAGCTAATAGACCTAAGTAGTACTAAAGAATCTAAGAGATAGATAAAGAAACTATGGAAACCTAGAGGTTAAGGATTAAGTAATTATAGGACTAAGGAGCAGAAGCTAAACCAGGGATCTTAGCAGTAAAAGACGTTTAGGCGGACTCTATAATAAAAACAGTGGTTTAAATTAGGAGCTTATATAAATTGCGGAAAATAGGGTTATTTTGCTAGAGACTATAGAGGTGGTTAGAGTAACTACGCGGTAAAGGGTACTAGGTTATTAGAGTACAATAACGCGGATATAGGGATGTTGTGTGGGACCAAGGAGTGTTTAATCAAACACTTTATGTTTTATTACAATAACGTATGCCAAATTTATAAGGACGCTAAGTATGGCGCAAGCTATTAGCCGCAAGAGCTAGAGTTAAGAGGACTTAAAGGAACTAGAGAGTTAGATAAAGAATAAGATTAACTCTATAAGCTAGATTAAGATGTTACAGCAATATGCAGATAAAGATTAGTAACAATGACAATGGAGTTAGAGTACTTATTAATTAATAGCAATAAGGATAAAAAGAAGGCTAACTAGGAGCACTTAAACCTTAATAACGCAATAGAAGCAGAGACTGAAACTACCATAGAACGCGGATTAATAACGGGTATTATAATACCATTAGATATAACATCTATCGCTTTATAAGACAGAAGGAGCAACACCTAAAAACGGTTAAGTAAGTAGATAACTGCTAGTACTAGCTTACCACTTATAAAAGGTAAAAGGCCATAGGCTTAAGATTCTTATAAAGAGATGCAAAACGCTTAAGATTTTTAAAATAAGATAAGATATACCTAAGAGTTATAAAGTGTAATAAGGAAGGCTTAAGTACCTATAATAGACAAAAACTGATGGAAAAGAGTAATAACTTAGTTTAAAGACAAACAAATAAGTACTAGATGCAAGTTCAAGAACTATAAGTTTAGAAAATAAGTAAGAACGTCAGTCCTAGGCAAATGTAGTATTTGGCCTAAAGATTAAAAAGTTAATACTAAGATTAAGAAGCAAGACGACTTTAAGGATCCAGCTGTAAGATATAGAAAGCAAGAAACTATGGATAAGTTTAAAGCAAAAATTATTATATAGCAAGAATAAAAACTAGACCAAAGATCTAGCGTATAAGGTCGTATAAGGGACAGAGTACTTATATAAAGAGTCACTAATAGGCCTAAGGCAGGGACGCCTAGAGTAAAGTAGTTAAACAAACTGGAATAAGAAGAGGATCTAGGGATTCTAACTAGGTTTAAAGAAAGACACACTAAAGGATGTTACGACATAGCAATAATAAGGTACTTTCTAATAGATAGACTATATACACTAAACCAGTTATACGGAAAGTAGTATAGGCAATAACATAATAATAAATGGGAAGACTTTTATATGTGGCTAAATAAAAAAGTTATCTAAGACCAACCTATTATAGAAAAACGCATAAATCACATTAAAGGAGCATTAATTATAACGTTAAGGAACCTAGAAGAAGGATCTAGGGACTGGAGAAGTAAGTAATAAATCTTAGTACCCACAGAAGAAATACTAGTAGTTAGGTTAATATAGTATAGGTTTAAACTTAAAAGTAAAGATAAGCTAAGAGTTAGCCTAAAGTACCTAGCGTATCACACACTATCGTGGATAGCTTATGTGGATAATACGTGTAATATATATAGAGCACCCAAGGATAAGAACCAAAAGTACCTAAAAAGGATATATTAGGCACTAGAAGAGAAATGGTTTAGAGATGCTAAGTATATGCATAAATGGCACCTAGTAGAAGTATAAAGTTAAGGGGACCTAACGCTTTAACCAGGAAGATTCCTTATAGAAGAATGCCTAGATAGAAGATAGTGGTGGAATTGTCTAAAGAACACTTATCTATAATATATAGAGGAAAAGAAACAAACTAAGTATTGGCCTAGGGAAGACTAAGTATAAGTAGGATCTAGTAGCTAATAGTTAGGAAAAGGGGAGGCCTATAGGACCAGAGGGAACTAGTAGTAGAGCCTTAGACCCTTAAAGGAATTTAAAAATAATACCTAAATTTATAAGTTAAGTAGCAGGATCAGCAGTTTAAAGCATTAGTAGACAGTGGAGTAATAAGAAACTACATATTACTAGCAGCAGTAGAAAGGATGGGGTTACTATATAGACAAAAGGAACATCTATATCCACTTATAATAATTTTAGGAGATTAGATAGCCTATAGAAAAGGCATTATTAATCTTAAAATAGGACCTATTTAGCTAACTATTAAAGGAAGACAGGTTAAGATATCTTTTAATATCCTATTATTAGGAAAGGATAAGGTAATACTAGGAATACCTTAGTTACAGGAATATAACCTAAGGATTAATTAGATTATAGGTCAAGTTAATATTAGGGATACTTAATAATATAAAATGCGACAGCAAACCAAGTTGGTATAGTACTAAGTCAGAGCGACGTATAAAGAGACTGAGTAAGGCTTAAGTTATATACTAAAGAGATACCACAGGTATGGTAAAAAGTTATAGTCACCAGAAAGTAAAAAGCTATTAGAGTATATAGCATGGGACTATAAGATAGAATTAGAACTAGGAATAAGTCCAAAGTTCTTTCCAATCTATAAGCTTACTAAAACCAAGTTAGTAGCGCTTAAGGAGTTTGTCTAGGAGAACTTATAGAAGGGATATATTAGACTATTGCAGTTATTAGCAGGATATCCAGTATTGTTCATCCTAAAGAAAAACAGAAAACTTAGAATGTGTATTAACTATAGATAGTTAAACAGCATTACCAAAAAGGATAAGTATCCTTTACCCTTAATTAGCGAAATCTAAGATTGGATAGGTAACGTAAAGATCTTTATAAAGATAGATTTAAGGTAGGCGCACCACTAAATTAGGATTAAGGAAGGTGACGAGTAAAAGGCAGCCTTTAGGTCAAAGGAAGGACTATATAAACCATTAGTTATACAGTTCGGGCTTATAAACGTACTAGTAATGTTCTAAAAGTAAATTAACAGCGTGTTAGGAGAACACCTTAATAAGTTTGTTATAGTATACCTTAACAATATTATCATCTACTTAGAGAGTAAGAAAGAACATAGAGAATACGTTAAATGGGTCTTAAAGAGACTATAAGAAAAATAAATGCTAGTAGCAATTAAGAAATGCGAGTTCTTTATAAGAAAGACCAATTTTATAGGATTTATTATTAAACTAGGAAAGATTAGTATAGACCCAAAGAAAGTTAAAGCTATAGTAAGTTAGTAAGAACTAGAGAACGTTATATAGTTAAGGTTGTTCTTAGGGTTTTGCAATTACTATAGAAGGTTTATAGCATAGTAGTTAAAGAACATTAAGCCGTTTATAAGGCTGACAAAGAAAAAGGAGCCGTAGGTATAGGATAGTAAGTAGAGGGAACTGTTTAAAGAACTAAAGAAGTTATTCACCTAGGAACCAGTCCTTAAAGTCTATTAACTAAAGCTAAAGACGGTTGTTAAGATAGATATATTAGACTTTGCACTAGGAGCATATTTGCTATAAAGGCACTAAGACACATAGCATCTAGTGGCGTATTATAGTTAAAAAATGACACTATTAGAACTAAACTATGACATTTACAACAAAGAGTTATTAGGTATAGTTACAGCACTTAAGAAATGGAGAGCATTCTTATAAGGTATAGAGAAACTATTTATAGTTAAAACGGACTATAAGAACCTTATAGGATTCCTAACAACAAAGGAACTCAACTAAAGATAGGTTAAATGGGCAGAAATGCTTGCAGAGTATTATTTCAAAATTTAGTATACTAAAGGCACTAAAAATGCAAGAGCAGATATACTTAGCAGGAAGGCAGAGTTGTAAAGTAAGGAAAAGCCATTAGGGGCTTTACTGCGAAAGGATTAAGACGGGTTAATTAGGTACAATTATCCGAAAATCGTAGTAACTAGGGAAAGTTAGATCTATAAATTACTAGAGAGTAATTAAATATAAAAGATCTAAGAAGTATAGGCAGAGGATCCAGACTTAAAGCAGTATAAAAACTAAGAAGTAATATACGTGCCAAGGTCTATCGCAAGGGAGTTTATTAAGTTATTTTATAAGGGACTAACTTAAGGACATAATGGAGCTATAGGCTTAGTATTAAGACTTTAAGAAGAGTATATTATTTAAGGAATCTAGGGACTAGGAAGATAAGTTATAAAGGAATGTTTAAATTACTAAAGAAACAAACTAATAAGGCATAAGCCGTATAGAGGGCTATAACCTATTAAAACACCAGAAAGACTATAGGAAGTCATATTATAGGACTTTATTATTAAGTTACCAAAGTTAAGAGATCCTATTAGTGGACAAGATTATAACGCGATCTTAGTAATAGTAGATAAGCTTATAAAGTGGGGATACTTTATAGCGTGCATAGAAGAGATATTAGTAGAAGATATCGCCAGAATCTATGTTAAGGAAGTGTTTATAAGGCATAGAGTACTAGATAAGATTATATCGGATAGAGATCCAAGATTTATAGCAGCATTTTAGGAGGTATTCTTGGCGGAATAAGGAGTTCGCGCACAACCTTAATAGCATATTATCTATAAATAGATAGATAAACAGAAAGATTAAACTAGACTCTAAAATAGTATCTAAGGCACTATATTAATCACGCATAGAATAATTAGGTATTATTATTACCAGTTATACAGTTTATATATAATGCAACACTATAAGAAGGAATGGGGATATTACTATTTAAGGCAAACTACGGGTACGAGCTAAAAATATTATTATCGCCACGTTAAGTAAAGAAGACGAGTAGCACAGCTAAAGAAAGAATAGAGACATTAATAAATCTTTATGCAGACCTTAAGGAAACAGCTAAACTAGTACAAAAATAAATAAAAAAGATACTATAATGCTAAGAGATCTAAGAGACTAGATCTTAAGGAGGGAGATAAAGTGTGGCTACTATATAAAAATTTCAAGAGTTAATAACTAAGTAAGAAATTGAACTATGTTAAACTAGGACCTTTTAAAATCATATAGAGAATTTTATTGGTTACGTATAAGTTAAACCTACTAGCTAGAATAAAGATCTACCCTATATAGTATATCGCAATGCTAAAGCTAGCACATGGGAATGTTAAGCCACTAGTCTATAAAGTAGACACATACAGAGGACAAAAAAAATGGTAAGTTTTAAGGATTATTAGTTATAAGGATATAGATAATAAAACATGGTATAAAGTAAAGTGGATAGGCTATAGTAAGACTACCTAGGAGCCACTAAGTAACCTAGAGAACGCTATAGGAAAGGTATAGGAGTATTAGAAGAAAGCAGGTTAGGGAGTATTAAAAAAGGATCGCTAAAGGATAAGTCACCTAAGGGGGACCTAGGAAGAGCAACTACCACATTACTTAGAGTTGTTTCCTTCTCTGGAAGTACTACTTGCTTATTACCTAGCTTAGCCAAACCTTATTAAATAAGTTTCCACTCCTTAAAATAAACCTTCTTGCGCACAACCTTAAGATAATAAAAATGGGCATGAGCAGAAGCGCGCGCTTTAAGGGCTTAACACTCCTCTTCTCTTGCTCTCTTAGTATAAGCATGGTCCTCGTCTTAAAGACGACAAATTTTACCTAGGGTGCTTAAAAGCTTATCGTCAAGCTTCGCAGCAACAGATTAAATATTATTATTCATTGCTTAACGTCCGATTCGGATCCCTATTGGGCCCACGCGGACTACTCCTTATATACATGTGGGGAGAAAACTCTTTTAAGAAAACCCCGTGATCCGTCTCCCCGCCTTTTAGGACTCGCCTATAAGGCGCCTACGAGTTACCTATGGTGCTCTATTACCTTACTTTTTAACCTCCTTGGGAACCACTGCTGCCGTAATAAGCCTACGGACGCGCTAGTATCGCAAACTTTGCTCTACTACTGTAGAGTTATTAGGGGGCGCCTATTGCTCGCCCCTTTGCCTTCTATTACCATTTCCTTTGCAACCCAAAACTGGTCTAGCATATTTTGGCTAATAAGCCACCGGGTAACCGCCTTAAGACCTTTTTATATTAAGAGTAGTGTGTTATAGTTCTCTGTGCCAGCTACTAAGAGCATAGCTTCTTGGTTGGTGTGTAGGGGGCATAACAGTATTACGTGTTTTGGTGTCTGTCTTGGCTAGCCACATTCGCATCTTGGGCTGCCTACTAGGACACCTACCCAGTAGAGCCAATCTTTTAGTCCTATTATCCCTGTTCTTAAGAGTGTTGCAGCAGATTAAATACGAGACCCTATAATAAGTTACTTAGGGAACTTAAAGACTGTTAAGAGTTATAGGACGCGCATACTTAGTATTAAAGATAGAGCGAACATCGCAAGACAATTAAACGTTTACTTTAGTGCACTCTAAATAAGAGAATAGTTGTTAAGATAAAGGACTTACTAGCGTAACATAAACTAACCCCTTTTTCGCACACTAAGAACACGGAGATGGCATTATCTCACTAAGAGACAGTATTGCAGCAATAGTACAAGACTAGCGAGCTGTAGAAGAAGAAGAAGAGGCTTTAGGTATAATAAGTAAGGATATTAACCAAGTTAATTAAACAGATATCACACCTCTAGTAGACAACTTAGAGATATTAAGAATCTTTAAGGATAAAGATAAAGAGGAGGGAGATGGTATTACGGACAGCTTAAGTATAATATTATAACTACTTAGAGAAGAGTCGGCGGAAGCTAGTTGGTTAATATAGGCACGGTCTAGGATAGATCCGGTGGAACCATATAACGAGGAATGGTAGCTGAGGTCACGTAATATAATCTGTATAATCTGTGTAATCTGTGTAATCTATATAACAGAGCAAATAGAGCACACGTACCTCACGGAGCGAAGGGATTTCTTAGGCGTAAGGTTGTGTATTTAAAGGACCACAGTCCCTACCCAGATAGTTCTCTCTTCGTAGTAAATCTTAGAATACAATTAGAGTTAATCTGTTGGGCAACCACTCCACCAGTTGTTATTAAGTTATTGACTTATTGTTTATACTTACATACCCAGCCCATTAACGAGCCTACCGTAGTTCCTGCTACAAGGTTCCGTTACAAGTAATTAGTCTCTAAAAAGAAGAGATTAAAAAGCCTTTGTCCTTTATCTATAAAGCTTATTCTATTTTTAACTTACCTTTTACTTACCTATAACTCTTATTCTATACTATTAATTAGATAATTATACGTTCCGGTTAGACTAGCCTCTTATAGATAATCTAATAAAAGGTATTAAAAATAATAAAGATCACTAAATTAAGAATAAAAATGCCATACTTCTAATAAACAACTTAGAGATATAAGGTATCTTTAAGGACAAAAATAAGAAGAAGGGGGATAGTATTACGGACCTTATATTAGTAGTAGTACGGCTACTAAGGAAGGATATAAGTGGACTAGTAGTGGAAGTATAGGAGGCATTAAAACTAGTTAAACTATAGGATAAGGGGTAACCGAATTATATAATAGATTACGTTACCGTTTTAGTATATAGGATTTATAGGATCTATAAGGAACGTTATATACTAAACGTACCTCACGTACCTTACGTACTTAGTATTTTATAGGAGTTATATTGTGTATTTAAAGGACCATAATCACTACCTAGATAGTTCCTTTCTTTATAGTAAATCTTAGAATATAATTAAAGTTAATCTATTAGGCAACCACTCCACTAGTTATTATTATATTATTGACTTCTTATTTACCTATACACCTAACCTATTAACGAGTCTACTATAGTGTTTCCTATAAGGCTTTGTTATATTATTTAAGTAAAGACACTATATAAACTATAGATCTATTTTCTATAACGGCACCTTTATTAATTTTTAAATCTTTATCTCTCTGCTAAAACAAACGTATAATAACGCTAGCCGTAAATATATAGCTATTACTAAACTTAAATTTTTATAATAATAGAACCAAGACTTTACTAGCTTCTTTTTAGAATTTTTAGGCCTTATTAGTAAGCTAGATTAGAATAAAGCCGCTAAAGTCGCTGCTCTTTAATAAGCTATTTTGGATAAAATTAGAGCCTATCCGTGGCCTTCGTAGCTATGCCTTAACCACCCATCCTTTGGGTAGGTGGTGGACACCCAAATTACCAGGACAGCTTAATCGCCACTATTAAACCCACTAAAAATTAGAAAATTTATACCTTAATATCTTAATAACCACTAAATAATAAATTCTAATAATTTGGATTTAGGCTTTTTATATATACTCTATAGCTTTTATTAAAGTTGCATAATAAATAGTTTAGTGGTTTTAAAGATATAGTATTTAAGCCTTATTTAAGCCTTATTTTAGCCCCTAAATTTTAACATCTTAAAAACTACTAAACTATTTATTTTATAACTTTAATAGAAGCTATAGAGTGTATATAAAAGCCAAAATCCAAATTATTAGAATTTATTATTTAGTGGTTGTTAAGATATTAAGGTGTAAATTTTCTAATTTTTGGTGGGTTTAATAGTGGCGATTAAGCTGTCCTGGCGATTTAGGTGGTCAAGGCAAAGCTACGCAGGCCACGGATAGTTAGTAGGTAAAGAACTACTTTATAGGTAAGTGGCCTATATAGGTAGGTAGCCCACCTTAAAACTTACTAAAAATTGGAAAATCACACCTTAATATCTTAACAACCACTTAATAATAAATTCTAATAATTTGAATTTAGACTTTTATATATACTTTATAGCTTTTATTAAAGTTATATTGTAAATAGATTTGTAGTTTTTAAAATATTATAATTTAGGGGCTAAAACGAGGCTAAATTACTATATCTTAAAAACCACCAACCTATTTACAATACAACTTTAATAGAAGTTATAGAGTATATATAAAAGTCTAAATCCAAATTATTGGAGGTTATTATTAAGTGGTTGTTAAGATATTAAGGTGTAATTTTTCCAATTTTTGGTAAGTTTTAAGGTGGGCTACTTACCTATATGGGCCGCTTACCCATAAAGTATGTTAAGTCTTTTATAGATATAGGGGCTTTTAAGTTGTTTTATATGCTAGACGGGGCGGTATAGATATAGGTATAATATAATATAGTATTACGAAGTAAGTATAAGCGACGATAATATATAGCAAAGTAGATATTATTAAGCTATATATATAAACTATATAATAAAATTAAGACGTTACGTAAGGAAAGAAGGTAAGAAAACGGGAAAAAAAGGGTATATATTATTAACTTAGTTGCTTAGTTAATACGTACACAGAGTAGAATATAATTTGGGTAGTGGTTTTAGCAGAACCTAGTAGAATTCGGTGGACTTGGCAGAATATAGCGGAATACCGTAGATTGCTGCCATATTGCCGTTAGATTGCCGTAGATTGCTATTAGCTTGCCGTCTCGTGGTTGGTCTTTAATTGCTAAGTCGGTAGAAACAGGCAGATGTGTATAAGGTATTATGGAGGTGTCCTATAATACGTGCCTTATATATAAAGGGATTTCTTAAAAGTACAGTTATATATTTAAAGGACCACAGTCTCTGCCTAAATAGTTCTCTTTTTAATAGCAAATCTTAGAATATAATTAAAGTTAATATATTTAGCGCTTACTCTATAGTTAGATCTAATTATTGTTTCTATTTATTTATATATCCGTGGCCTTCGTAGCTGCGCCTTGACCACCTACCCAAAGGGTAGGTAGTGGATATCCAAATCGCCAGGACAGCTCAATCGCCATAATTGATTAATTTTCTTAATTATTAATTTACTACACAACCACTAATATAAGTGATTATCTATCTACTAAAAACTAGGTCGCTTGCCTTGCTTAAGCCATCTATAATAGAAAATATCCCTTAATTGCAGAGGCAACGCGTAAAAATCCTGACTTATACGGTCGCGTTAAGAATCGCGTCGCTGGACGAACGTCTTAATTAGATTAACCTACAATAAATAGGCTACTTAGCGATACCAAAGGAGAAGGCATTATGCTATGGATTATACGGCTAAACGATATTAGGCAACGCCCTAGCATTTCTCTACTTAAACGATTTGTTAATTATATTCTTGTTAGCTGTTATACAGATCCTACCAAACCACTATATGCCTATGGTACTAATGGGCTATACAATTCTGCAAGTGCCGAAACGTTATACTTAAGACTAAGGTACCTAAAGAGGCAAAGAGGTAGGCTATTAAAGATCCTATTCTTATAAAAGAGTGGTTTAATATATTAGGGAAAGATATTAAGAAGTACGCGGTATAGCTTAAAGATATATATAATATGGACAAATTAGATATATATATAGGACAAGGCAAGAAAGAGAAGGTACTTATTATTTATAATAAGGCAGTACGGTATAAGGCAGGCAAGGCGTTTAGCTATAAATCTGTTATGGTTATAGAGACAATTTATACGGACGGCCATGTTATCCCGCCTTTTATTATCTTTAAAGGTAAGACCCACTAGATATACTAGTACTTAGAGATAATAATTCCTAATAGCTATACTATTGGTATTAGTAATATAGCGTATATAAACAACAAGATCGCGCTTAAATGGATTAAATACTTTAATCTTTATACGCAAAGTAGGACAAAGGGTATATATAGGCTCTTTATTTTTAACGGCCATGGCTCTTATAAGATGCTAGAATTTACGCAATACTATATTAACTAGAAGATCTTACTAGCCTACTTTCCCTTATATCTTACGTATAAGATATAGCCGCTTAATATAGTTGTCTTTTAGCCATTTAAGCACTAGTACGGCAAGGCCGTAAACCAGGCTTACCGCACTAGCGCATTTAAGATCAATAAGATAGAATTTCTTTACCTTATTCCTAATGTATAAAAGCGCATATTTAAAAAGGCAATAATTAAAGCAGTATTTATAGAGACTGGCCTTTACCCATTTAACCCAAAGAAGGTACTTAATAAACTACCTCTACTACCTAAGGCTATACCAGAGAAGGACCCATAGTTAACAACTATTAATATTACAACACTAAAAATACTTAGGCAGGTAAGCGACCTAGCTTTATATATTAGATAGAATTAGGAGGAGTAGGAGAATAAGGACCTAAATAAGGCTATATAGAAATATATATATAGGGCAGAGATTTAGCTTCAGGCATTTAGATCTCTTAAATGGCAGCTAAAAGAGACTAAGGCTAAGAATAAGCGACGCTAAAAGCAGAAGGCTAATGCTAGAAAGGTTATACAAAAGTTTAGGATAATTATAGTTATAGAAGGTTGTTTACTAGCTAAAAAGAGAAAGGTAGCTAATAAAAAGAAGCTCGCAAATAAGCGTAAAAAGTGGGCTAAAACATTAACACCAGAGCCTAAGACTCCTAATAACTCTGAGGATGAATAGAGTAAATGGGATAAAGCGCGTGAGCAGTAGGAAGACTTATAATTATTACTGTAGTGGTGCTATATAATTAATTCTTTTAAACCCTGGCGATTGAGCTGTCCTGGCGATTTGGATGTCCACCACCCACCCTTCGAGTGGGTGGTCAAGGCGCAGCTACAAAGGCCACGGATACCTAGTCCATTAACAAGTCTACCGTAGTATCTACCACAAAGCTTTGTTATACGTAATGTAATATAAGAGACTGTAGAATAGATTTAAAGGAATAACGTAAGAACCTTATAATTAAATAGTTAGGGGTCTTGGCGGTTAATGCGTGCGCACACACGCATGCAGTCTTCAACTTCGGTAGAATTCGATTGATCTGGCAGAACTTAGCAGGAATTGATTAAGCTGGCAGAATTCGGCGGAAATCGCGGTTTCGTCTATCGAGTGTTTCACCGAGACATTCCTACTGTAACTAGGCTAGTCCCGTCACGCTACGAGTGAACTGAGAAAGAGCGAAAATAGTCCATTTAAAGTATTAATGATATTAAGAATAGTTAATGACATCCTGAAGTACCCACACCTCTCCATTGGCGACTTTATCCGCAATGCTAAGAACTTCGATTCCCCCAGGTTGTATCTAGAGCGCTGTTAGCCATCCCCCCTTTTAGATTTTGCATTTCATGCATACCAATTTTTGACCTCCTTTGCTTTCAAACCATATGATATTGCCAGCAAGGGTCTCGATTTTCTCGTGTTCTCTCCACGGGCTCTCCGGCACAATGTGTGCTTCCACAAATCTTCGCATGTTCCTTTGTGCTCGATCTTCGCCAGCCTGCCCGTTGTAGGCGTTCTCGCCCAGAGTCTCATATTCCTTCGGGTCTTCCCAGGGCTTCCGTGAGAGACTCCGCATGGCGCCATTGTCGGGTGCCAGCACTGTGGCGTTCTTTGAAGGATCATCCAAGCGATCCGACACGGAATCAATGTCCCGCGTGAGGCCGCTGAAGATGGCAATACTTTGGGTCTTGCCCATGACATCAGAGATAATGATTCCAGAAGAAACATCAGAATTCGGCTGGCCACCAGCTGAAGGAGTCATAGCGATGTTTGGGGTATATGCCAGCGGAGACAATTGTTCGTTGGTGGAGATGCGAAGGACTCTGAAAAATGAGGATAGAGACCTCGATTGAGCAAATGCAGTGGGGATGAGACCGGTACAGGCTACACTGAAGGCAAGCAGCAAACTGGGCTTCATGTTGGCATGGCCGGCTTTAGACGGCAGGATGCGTTGAAAGAAAGCATTGCGTGCGACGGTATCCGGCCGAGAGTCCCACGTGCCCCAGGTTTTCACTTATCCCAGTTAGCGACTCAGACGGCAACCGACACAGTATATCTCGCTAGTACTTAATTAGTATAGCTCTATATGAAACCACGACAGTAAAAACTAGTTAGTACGGTATCTGATTATAACGATATACTCTATATTACGATCTACATCCCTTGATCAAAGTATTTTTGGTGTAAAATTACGATATTCTGACTTTTGATGATATCGTTAAGTCTCCCCCACCAAAATCGGTATAACCAGTAGAGATTTTGTATGGGAGGGAGCCTAATTTAGCCAGCAAGTGGACGCCTTATGTTCACCTGGGCGGCCTGTTCGATCAATCCGACCTCGATTGTGATGTTTTTTTGAAAGATTATACGCATCACGTGATTCTCACCAACCTAACCCCCGCGCTACCGCTATTTCGCCCACCTGCAACCTTGGCGACTACCTCTAGTAAACGAACCGCTCTTACCTGTTCGATCTACACCCCTGCACGAGCGCTTGCTAGTGGCGCTTACAATCCACCTGTTGGACCTTAATTGATCCACCTGGCGGCGTCGACCAGGTGAGCGCGAACAGGTGAAAAAAAGGTAGTAAACGAGGCCTAAACCAGATAAACCAGATAAGATTAGAAACATCGTGAGTCTTGGCACAGTATTCAGTCGAATTAATCGCCAATAACTACATATTCAATAGCATCTCTCTAATTGCTCTTGCCGTCATTATTACTCCCATCGTTGCCTCTTATAACATTATTCTTGGCAATAAGCCCGACGTGATCAATACGATTAACGCGATTAGTCAAATGCTTTTAGGGAGACGCGTATAGGGAGACGTGCATAGGGAGACGTGCATAAATCACGTGATAAAGACGGCTGACTCTTAATTCGGCCCTTAAAAAACCACGTTAATTAAATTCAGAAGTAAGGGGGCAAGCTTTGATAATTAGGCGGCTTTAGCTCTCGCAGGTGGCGTACTCTCTTACCCAAAACTCGACACTAAAGCTCTATCCTAACTCAATTGGTTTAGGTGGTTAACCGGTTGAGCAAGATTTTCTGTAACCAGCCAATTGCAAGCCAAAAAAAGCTCCAACCGGTTGCGATTTTGGAAGGGTTGCCAACCAACCAACCAAAACTTCAACCAGACCAGTGACATCACTGGTATAACGATACGCTCGGCCGTACAAACCGTATCGTACTAACCAGTTTTTACTGTACTTGACAATTTTAGCGCGCATAAAGCAGCTGTTTAAACACTTACTGAAAATAATACTCTTAAGAATATATGGGTTGAGTTTCTTCCTCCTAATTGCACCTCTGTATACCAGCCACTTAACTAAGGAATTATTGTAAACTTCAAGTTGTACTACCGACGATATTGGCTTAGATTTATGGTGGAGCACTCCCTTTAAGATTAAGATCCAATTAAGCAGATGCATGTGCTTTGGGCTATTCAATGGGCAATTACAGCTTGGAAGGAAGTTACACCAAAAGCAATCAACAATTGCTTTGTTAAATCTACTCTCTTTAGCTTAAGAGAAGGCCCGCCGCCTCGCCCTTGTAATTATATAGATCCAGTTATTAATGAGGTGCAAGAGATGGCTAAATAACTACATGCTGCTGGAAGGATCCGTGAGCCTATAAATATTTAGAATTTCATTTATCTTCCGGGCGAAGATATAGTAGACTCTATTATAACTCTATTAAGGCACGAGCGTCAAATCCAAGGACGACGACTCCAAAACACCAAGCAGACGACGATCAAATCGGTTTTTGGTGGAGCTGATGGCTCAATTTTGACTTCGGGTTCATAGATATGCAATATCATTACATAATTTTGACGTTTGGTGTGTTTTACGTACAAAGTCTGAATACAACGATACCTTTGGTATAACGATACGGACGGCGTAAAAAACCATATCGTTATAAAGAGTTTTTACTGTACTAGCTTGTTTAAACCCCTGCTAGCGTAATATAACCACTGTATTTAGGATTGCTGTTTCGATTGCCCTTGGTGCAAAAACATATCGAACGCGACGCACCTAAAGAGCAATATATCTCCACCAGTTAACTAGCTAACCACTTTAAAAGGTAATCAATTATATTTTAAGGGCCGCTTTATTCATCTATCTACTTATTTATACATTTTAGCTAATATAAAGTTCTAAAATCAGGGGTCGAAATCTCTCGACGTGTCTTATTGGGTCGACTCCGCGAATCCCTCCAACCCCCTAGCATCTTCAAACCCCCCTATGGCCTAGTTATATACTGCCCGAATAAAACGCATACCGACCCTAACCACCCCACAGCTCCGGAGCCACGTTAGATGGTCCCGTACCCCAAAATGTCAAGCACCAGACAGTTTGATAGAGCTTTGATAGAGCTTTGAGCAGAGCTTCGATAGAGCTTCGAGTAGAGCCTTACGTAGAGCCTTACGTAGAGCTTTGAGTAGAGCTTTGAGCAGAGCTTATATTTAGGCTTGTTTTTGAAGGCCTTGTAAACGACTTTGTAAAGAGCTTTGTGCAAGCGTTTGTGCAGACGTATAGAGACGATGGTGGAGACGTTTCGTACGGGCGATTATATAGGCGAATGTAGAGCCGTCCGTAGAGACGTTTATAAGATTTCCTAGTACATTAGTGCTGCGTTAGCTGGGGACGCGTTAGTGTCTACCTAAATACTAGAAGCGCGTAACTTGTAAGGAAGTAGTATTCCTATCGTAAAAAGTAAAACGATTATAGAGTAGACTAGTCTAATTCGACCTTATTAGCTTAATAAGTTAAATAGGTGTTATTAGGATGTTAAATATATAGGAGAGAATATCTCTCATACAAAATTACAAAAATTAAAGTTGAGCACTATAGAGTTCCGCACCAAAAGGCCCTCAGACGGCAGGGCAGACTTAAGGTCGGTAGATAGCTGATTACAGGCAAAACTCCCTTAGTACGATATGGATTTTGGCACCAAATGTATCGTAATACCAATGGTATTGTTATATACCCGGCATCGTATTAAGGAGTTTTGCCTGCAGTTAAAAGTAAGTGGCGTTTTCTGAGACAGAGACTAGTGACACTTTAGTATTAGTGAGTGCGCCATAAGTTCTACCCTTGCCGTGTGGGTCGCTTACTGAGATAAGTTTTCATCTCTGCGTTGTTGCTGCACGAGTTTCGCTCACAGTACCTCCAACGAACATCTTCAACGAGCACAGCTCATAGATTCGACTGCTCGGCACCGATGAAAATCCCATCCATCACAGAAGTAGGTTATTCCTCACCTGCCGTGGCCAAATCTAATAGCATTGATTAGGGCGACCTTCGTGATTTCCATAGCAAACATTTCGCTTCTGCACCGCTGCAAGCCGTTTTTATTCTGGAAAACGAGGCGTTGACTGCAATCGAAGGGGATGGTGACACCTTAGGATACTACGACGATGGTGTTAAACGCACTCTCACTGATGACCAGGTCGCCATGTTTAGACATAGCGAGACTCAGGCAGTTTTGAGGGAAATACGACAGGAAAGGGGGCCTAGAACGCCACTCATTGAGTCATCCATCACTAAAGACGGAAACCCTCTTGGTCTTAAGGATGATGTGATTGATAGGAGTAGATTGCTCTCGGTTGATGCCAGCGTTGCGAGAAGACATAAGAAGCGGAAAAGGGACCATGAAAATAATTGGGAAGAGCGTAAAAAAGGTTCTGATAGACTCTGGCGAGACGCGAATGATGGGTGGACCCCCAGACGACAAGCCAGAGAACTGGACGATAACAAGGATGTTGTCGTCAATCTTGATTACGGAGCTTGAAGAAGTTCCAAGTTCGTATACCCTAAACTAAGAGTATGAACGTATCCTCTACTCATTGCTTGATCAAATTACACAGACGTTCTAAATGGAGTTTTGAACATTACGCCATCATCTCAAACTGCTACGTGGCTAGCGCGGTTATCAAAGCCTTTAGGTAAGTCAGAACTGCTTTTATATGTTTACAAGCCCCTACTACCATGATGAAAACCAGTTATCGTCATCCTTAGTCGGAGATAGGTTGGACTTGAGTCTCATGGGGTTTGGTTTCCCCTGTCACATTGTGTTCAGTTGTGGGAGCTGCCTCAGCCTGCGATTCGTCCAGATCTTTCAATGCCGAGATTATAATCTTCTCTCTGAACATCACATCCGACATGCTGCCTGCAACTCACTGCGACTTGATAAAGAAAGGGTTCGGCTAACGCACTTCCTCTTGACTTAGAGCCGAGTATAAAAATCGGCCGATCTACACCTAGGCTACCATGAAAATGATGCTATATGGAACGCCTTTGACGAGGAACACGAAAAATTCCAGGTATGGTATATGTCTCTAAATCTTCCGACTGATCCACTAATCGCGAGCTTAGTCCGAAATGACATTTGCTATCTTTAGTAGCATATAGCTTTTGCTATACCTAGAATCTTAATTCACCTATATATCTCTATATTGCGTTAGGGGTTAAAATGGGTGCGTTAAATAAGATATATTAAGTGCTATAGGTTATTAAACCGTTTAGTTAGCGGTTATTTAGTATAGAGAATTAATTAAGGCCACTACTAGTTACACACCCCCTAATCACTGCGCGCACACCCCTACTGAACAGGCTTAGATCCTTCCTCTTCAGGTTAAAAAGTCACGTGTGTTTGATTTGTTTACATCTGCATCAGTACGCGACGGTCGCGCGCCCATATCCAAATCAACACCTCGCATTTGCATTACCTCTGTTAAATTTGTACGATTGCACAAACTTTGTCCTTGATGATATTAACAAGATCGCTAAAGCGCAGGGCTATGCGGTATTACAGGTGGTGAGAATAGCGGTGGACCTCTGTGGATGGCTTGCCAAGTGTTAGCAGTAATATTTTATAGGCTTATAGCAGTCGTAGGGCCTTGCCCTTTTAGCACGACTTTACTAATGGGTCCTTTGGCGCATTCCGGCTCTGGTTTAGACTCTATAAGTTGTACTATAGTTGAAATTAAGACTTAATAGCGGTGGTACAGTTAGAGAAGTTGTATTTTAAAAGTTTGATTTTCGCGATATAGACGCATATAAGTCAAATACACGAGACTTTCTAGCCTAAAGAGGAAGGATCTAAGCCTGTTTAGTGGGGGTATGCGCGTATTAATTAGGGGGCGTGCGCGTAGTAATTAGGGAGTGTATAACTAGTAGCGGCCTTAATTAAAGGTGGTAAAGAAGGACTTAAAAAGGGCTAAGTAGAACGCTTAACTAAAGGCTTAATTAGTTTTAGAGTTTTAATATTAGGGGTATAAAAAAGTAGAGTACTTAAAATAGTTACTTAGTCGTTGCCTATTAAATAGAAGTTATTAAAGTATTAAAGGTATAGAGAAAGCCTATAAACCTTATATTTATATACTATTCGCCTTATTTTTATTATAAGCTTTTTACCTCCTTTTATTTATATATTTAGTACCTATAAGGGCGCGAAGAAGCTTTAAGGAGGATTTAAGGGAATAATATAAATTCTATTTAAATTTAAGGGTATATAGCTCTTATAGAGAATAAGATATTATATAAAGAAAAGAAAGGAATAATAAGGGAATTATATAATTAAACAGTTAACGTGTTCTACCACCGGGCGTATCACTTTAAAGAACACCAAAAAGCCTAAATTTCAATCTTAAATATCTTAACCACTACTTAATAATATTTTCTAAAAATTTAAATATAGGCTTTTATATATATATTTAAGTGTATATTATAATATTAGAGTATATAACTTAATAGTTATTATAATATAGAGTTTAGGGGCTAAAAATAGAGATATTTTAAAATATCTTAACAACTATTAGACTATATACTTTTATATTATAATATGGTCTAAAATAGGCATATTAGAGCTTATATTTAAATTTTTAGAAAATATTATTAAGTAGTAGTTGAGATATTTAAGATTAAAATTTAGGCTTTTTGGTGTTCCCTAAAGTAATACGCCTAGTAGTATAATGCGCTTAGTAGTGGAACACGTTTATATATTTATATTAGGTAGTAGTTATTTACCTTTATATTATATCTATTTAGCTAAAGTAGGCCGCAAAGAATAGTTTTTATAAAATTCTTTTACTAAAGAAGGCGCGTTAGCCTTAATCTAGTTATAGGTTTCCTAGGTTTATATTTTATATCCTTTCTACTTAATAAAAACTTTAAATTATTTAAATTATATTTTTTATTATATATTATTAATTAAGTTAATAAAGGGAAAACTATTACCGTTATTAATAATTATAGGAGGTAGTAGCGGCACTTTATAAGTTATAGGATTATCTTTTAAAGGTTATAATAAGCTTACATAAAATATTAGGTGTATTTTTATCTTAGTTAGCAGTTTAAGCTTATAGGTATATAGGCTTAGTTTCTTTTTAATTTAGTATAGGCCTATAAACTTCTAATTAAATTTCTTTAAGGGCCGTTAAGTCTATAGGTTTTATATATTTAGGTAAACTATATTACCTTCTTTAAAGTCCTATATAGGAGCTTATCCTTTATTTATATGCTATTTCTATACTATTTAAGCGTATATTAATTTACTTTATAATAGTTCTATTAACTGCTTTATTTAATTAGTAAAGTTAATGTGTTCTACTATTGAGCGCATTATATTACCAGGCGTATCACTTTAGGGAACACCAAAAAGCCTAAATTTTAATATTAAATATCTCAACCACTACTTTATAATATTTTCTAAAAATTTAAATATAAGCTCTAATATGCCTATTCTAGTGTCTATTATAATGTAAAAGTATATAGTCTAGCGGTTGTTAAGATATTTCGAAATATCTCTATTTTTAGCCCCTAAACTCTATATTATAATAACTATTAAGTTACACACTCTAATATTATAATATATACTAAAATATGTATATAAAAGCTTTGTCACGGAACCCGACCGTAGGGGCCTCCATAGGAGAGCCCCGTGCTCTCGTATATACCTTGCGTACAGCTTATATCAGCTACGCGTGGATATATCACCTCCTTACGCCCTTAACCCTTACGATCGATCGCGTAACGTCTTATAGACTCCTCGAATGCATACGTTTAGCTGCCATTAACCTCGTCCCGTGACATTACGTTGCGCTTTTTTTATTACTAATGTCTAGCCTATAACCAATTCTATGTCTTTATAATACTATAGGCGCTGCTAGAAGTAGCGTGTCTATAAGTTACCTTACTTTATACTTTTAAAGAATTAATAATAGTAAGACAAAATTCCTTACTAGCCACTATATTAAACTTAAAGAATAATTTAATACTTATATTAAACCTATAACACCAATTAATCCCAGGAGGATTTAATTTATTAGCTCTAGCCTTAACCCCTAAGGGGAAGCCTAGTAGCTTAAAAGACTACAATAACTTTAATAAGGAGGATATTAACAATATTTTATCCTTTATTAACTATATAACCATAAATAAATAAGCCAAAGGACTACTACCTATTAAGATTAAGATATAAAACGCTAAGATGTTTATAAAAATGGTAGCATAAAAACCTAATAAATACTACCGCCTTCTATAGAACTACCACCTAAAGCTTATATAAGCTAAGATGCGTACCACCTAAGATTGCGATATTATTTAAGACCTATAAGCTTATAAGGCGCTTGCTAATAACATATATTAAGAGATTAAAGACGACCTCTATGTATCTAAATGTGACGTCTAATAACTAAAGAAGGCCGAGATTATACTTATTGCTACAGTTACTGAAAGAGAGGGTATAATTAAATACCTATAATTTTAGCTTAATAAGTATATTTGTAACAATACCAGATACCTCTTTACTGTATATAACGCTACCTAAGTCTTTATACCCCTAGCAACCTTACCTACTTAATGCTTAATAAAGGGTTAGCGCTAAGCAGCTTTACCTAATAGAAACCCCTACTATAGCGGTAATAACAAAAGCCATAATAATTAAACCTAGACCGCCACTATAGGGTCTAATATATACTATTTTAATCCCCTAACCTTTTAGGGTAATTATAAGGAATATAGCCACTAGAAGATATAAATCCGTAAAAAACTAACTTAGAGCGCCTACCTTTTCCCTATAGAAGATACTAAGATTAGCTATATTATTGGATAAATAAAGGGCATTCTATTTAATAGACTCTTCGCTTAATAGAAGACTAGCAGTCCCTAGAGGTGGTAGTCCTACTAAGAAGTCCTTAACGACCTTAACTAAATATACCGCGACTATAACCTAGTAGCTACTAGTTAAGCTAAACTATATGCCCTAAAAATAAGCCCCACTAAATCTTTTAATAAGTTCTATATTAAATTCTAAAAATATACCGGAGTCCTCGCCTAAGACAATACCAAAGACTAAAAAGATCTTTTTAAAAAAGTTACTTATTGCCTTAGTTACGCAGCCGCTAGCCATAATTATAATAATATTTATAATATGGTAGTAGCCCTATAGAAGATTAAACAACAGCTAAACTAGATTGCTACTATAAACCCCTACCTAAAGACCTCCCTATAGAAGCCCTTTGGACATACTAAACCACTAATGCCCACTACCTTAAGCAATACTACTAGTTCTAATATCAACCTCTTTATACTAATATTTCTGTAAAAGCTACTAGATGGAGAGCGTAAGCTACTCTAAAAGTTATAGCGTTACTATAGATGCCGTTAAGAAGGCTGCTATAGCTATAGCCTAAACTGCCTAATGGCTAGGTTTAATAGCCGCCGTTTAATACCTAACCCTATACCTTAAACACCAAATATAGCGCTATATGCTACTACTATATAAGATAAAGACGCAGTAATAGTGGTAGAGTTAGATACGGAAATGGAAAACGCTAAGTCCTAGCCCTAAGTTATAGGTTAGGACGCCCTAATAATAAGGGTATCTATATATTGGCCTACTTAATAGATAACTTAGTAAAGATAAATGGACGGAAATAGATAGTTTTACCTATAATAGAAATTACTACTAAAAAATAATATAAAAGCCGTTCCATAATTAATTGTGGAGCTGCTAATAAATTTATAGATACCTAATTTGTATGTACTTATAACATACCTACTATAACGGAATCCCCCAGGAGGTACATATCAGATAAGACAGTAGGAGGTTTTATTAATGTCCTACCTACGTCCTATGTATGTTCTAGAAGAGACATAGTTAGACAGATAGGGGCGAAAGGTTTTACTAGTGTTTTAGAAGGTTTATATAGGAAGCTAGTTCTCCTCTAGAGAAGAACCAGCGATTAGTCTCTAAATAGAAGTGGTTAGAAGTATTTGTCCTTTAATATATAAAACTCATTCTACCTTTAACTTACCTTTAACTTACCTTCTACTTACTTATAACACTGTCGATTAGATAATTATACGTTCCGGTTAAGCTGGCCTCTTATAATTCTAATCGCTTACAATCCGTTAGGAACGTACGGCTATTAATTAACGATAATAGGCCATACTCCTTTACCCTATAAAGCAACGCCCTCACCTTAAGAGGCTTAGAGAGTCTCTCTAGAGGAGCGCATTTCCTCTATTTATAAAGGAGTAGACTAGGAAGCTACGGCTAGTCCATCTAACCTTCTAAGACCCTTAGGAACGATCACCACTAGGGAGTTATTAGAGCGGTCGCTACGTAAGACCCTACAAAAGACAAAGGAGTTGGAGATATAATTAAGATAAGCACATCAAGACTACCAAGGACAATTGTAAGAACAATTAGGAGAAGCACAGACACCCTAGACACGAAGCGGACTTAGAGGGGCAACGCCACACTATACTGTAACGTTAGACAAACCTAAATTCCGCACAAAGGAACTTAATAAGTATAATGGTAATAGTCTTAGGAACTGCAATTGTTTTATCCGTTAATATGAAACCAAGTTTTGGCTGGATCCAAAACGTTACTCTAACAAGTATAATCAGACACTGATTGCTTCTACCTTCCTGCGTGGCACCGTTAAGAGTTTATAGACACGCTACGAGAAGAAACTTACTACACCCCTTAAATTTAGTAAACTTAAGTCCTGGTTGGTTAATTAGGTCCAAGACCCTACTAATTAAGGGATGGATTACAACCAGCAATACTATAATGCAAAATAGTAAGAAGGCTAGAGTGTAATCCAGTTTATAAACTACTTAGAAGAGCTAGAAGACAATATACCCTACTTAGACTTATAGGACGATGCTATATAACTCTATTAGCTACTTACCAAGTTACGACCTAAGATTCAACAGGCTATATAGGAGAAGGGGGAAATTCCTACCTTTTAAGAAAAGCTTATCTTTAAAGCTACTTGGATTAAGAACGCTAAAAGAGACTATCTAGGGAAGCGAAAGGAACGAGACGCTAATAATAAAGAGTGTAGAACTAGACCTAGCTTTAATAAAAGGGGCAGATCCCAACCTAACCACTCTATGGAAGGATAACGCGAGTAGGCTTCGCAACCCTAGAGCAACGCTGGTTAACCCTAGAATGATAATAGGCAGAAACCGTGGAACCAAGAGTTATGCAGCTGTTATAACTGCGGCAAGAAAGGCTATATACAGCGCTTCTACTAACAGAAGAAGCAAGAGGATGCTTAATTGGGAAAAGAGAGAGCCTAGTAGATCTTTACTCCCTCACACTAGGCCAGTAAGAGAAGGAGGGAGTAAGCTACCGCATAGTTGTTCCCGTCTCCATTTAAGTTAATAACAAATGGGTAACGCGAGACTGCCTTATAGACAGTAGCGCGACCATAGGGTTCATTTCTTAATTACTAGTAAAGGAATTGGATTTAGACCTTAGTGGCTCGCAGGTGCGCACCGTTTAAAGCATTAAAGGCTACTGGATTCCGTGCTATAGGGAATAAACTTTTTCCATGGCCAGCTAGGACCGCGATAGTCTATGGGACACGCAGGAGATGCGCTTCTACGCCGTAGAAATCAAGGGGTATGACCTTGTTTTGGGATACCTATAGCTTTGACAGGTCAATCTAGACATTAATTGGCCTTTAGCCTTGTATTAATACCGGAAGTCTTAACCGCGCATTATAGTTGAAGATTAAAAGACTTTCTTAAACCATATACAAGAGGAAGGGTGGGCGTATACTATATATGCCACTCTTAACACCAAGAATGGGGACGCGGAGTATTTATTTTTGGATGTCCGGCTATACATAGTTAAGGAACCAGAGATTCTACAGGAATATACGGACCTAAAGGATATTACCGACAAGGAAGCTGCGCACACCTTGCCCAACCCTATGTTGGTGGAGTATAAGATAGATATAGGAGACAAGGAACCTCCTTTTGGACCACTATATAACCTATTAAAAAACAAGCTGGCAGTATTGCGTTAGTATATAGTGGACAATCTTCAGAGAGGATAGATTTGGCCTTCTATAAGCTAGGCAGGGGCACCAATTATATTTATACTAAAGAAGGATAAGACCCTTTGCCTTTATGTTGACTATTAGGCGCTAAACAAGATTACTATAAAGAATCGCTACCCGCTACCCTTAATAGGGGAGCTTATTAACAGGCTATTAGGCGTAAAGATATTCACGAAATTGGATCTAAAAGATATATACCATTAAATCTAGATCAAAGCCGGCAATAAATAGAAAACGGCGTTCTAAACACGGTATGGCCACTTTAAGTACCTAGTAATGCTATTCGGGCTTACTAACGCATTAGCGACATTTTAGGCCTATATTAATAAGGCATTGTTAGGCCTATTAGATACGATATATATAGTCTATCTTAATAATATTATAGTCTACTCTAATAACTACGAAGCATATACGCACTATATACAAATAGTACTAGAAAGACTACAGGAATATAAGCTCTACATAAACCTAAAAAAATGCTCGTTCTATATTACTAGCATTGATTTTCTAGGCTTTATCATTAGCGTCGATGGAGTATCGATAGAGAAAAGCCAGGTAGACGCTATTAGGGAATAGCTATACCCCATAATATTTAGGGAAGTACAGGTTTTTGTAGGCACGGCGAACTTCTACTAAAGGTTTATTGTTTATTACTTATAAGTAATGCTTCTAATTACCAATCTGCTAAAGGGATCTAAGGATAGCAAAAAGTTAGGACCCTTTATATTTAGGGAAGCTGCTAAGCAGGCTATAGACCGGTTAAAGGATTTATTTACGTCAGCGCCTATCCTAATATACTTCTGCTGGGAGCTATATATACACCTTAAAATGGATATATCCGGCTTTGCCCTAGGGGCAATTATATCTTAATTAAAAGACGGAGAATGGCATCCTATGGTGTTTTGGTTAAGGAAAATAACCCCTATAGAGCAGTATTATATAACGCGCGACTAGGAGCTGCTCGCGATAGTTATAGTAATAAAGCACTGGCGATATTATTATATAGGAAGCAATTATCCTATTAAAGTCCTTACAGACTATAATAACCTAGAATACTTTATAACTATAAAGGTATTAAGCGGTCGACAAGCCAGATAGGTGGAGGCACTATTACAGTATAACTTTGAAATTATATACCGCCTAGGAAAGACAAATCCCGCTAATAGGTTATTAAGACGTCCGGATTATAAGACTAGGAGAATCCAGGATAGCATAGGGGAAATAATTCCCATATTGCAAAATTTGCTTAGGAAGAAAGAAGAGTCTTTCCCTAGAACTATAGAATTCCGCGGTAGGGCAGAGGTCCTGGTAATACAGCTGCGAAGCACTATAATAATGGAGCCGTAGGATATAGTTATAAACCAGGTTATAGACTAAGCAGATATTACAAAGTTGGCGTACCCTAGAATTAGCAAGAATTCTGCGGGATATGCTAGGGGTGTCGCGGCACCTTCGACTTGACGGCGCACTAGCTGCGAGTTTCCGGATCCAAAGGGGATAGGTGAGATGCCTATCCACAGCGTGGCACACTATATAACGGCAGGAGAATCTGCTGGCACTAATGATTTAAAATGTCTCATGCCACGCCTAGAGTCCGCAATGGCGGCGGGCAAAATGGAAATAAGTAATCTATATAAAACCTTTCTAGATCTTCTTCTTTAAGCATAATAAAGGGACGCCTTCATTTCTAGAAAGAGGTGAAAAGACATAGTAGAGACTAACTTGGCCGGAGTTACTAAGAAGCTATAGTAACAAGACTAAAAGGGTCTATTACGCTTTAAGGGTGCTGCATATGTTTTAAAGGACTAAACGGTTTAAGACAAAATTTTAAAGGTCTTCTACAACGACCCTTTTAGGGGTCACTATAGTGCCAATAGGACCCTTAAGGCCGTTTAAAGGAAATACTTTTAGGATAGAATATCTAAAGAAGTTAAGGACTATATATTAAGATATAATACGTGCTAAAGGGTATAGATACCTAGGCATCACCTATATAGTAAGTTATCAGTACTTCCTATTCTATAGGGACCCATATTAGAATTAACAATGGATTTTATAACAGGCTTACCCCCTACTAAAATAAAAACTAGAGAGGTTGCTAACGCTATCCTAGTAATTGTTAATAGATATACAAAGTTTTTAGGGTACTTTGCTGTTTTAATAATGATTATAGTAGTAGAACTAGCAGACCTGTTTTTAAAGCGGTAGCTCCTATTCAGCACGCTAAGGGGAATTGTGTCCGATAGAGGTACCATATTTAATAGTGTATTTTGGTCTTCATTCTATCTCTTATTAAAGATATGGCAAAGGATAAGCACTGCCTTTTACCTATAAATAGATAGGCAAACAGAGCGTCTAAATACGTTGTTAGAATACTACCTCCGCTACTATATTAATTATCAACAGGATAATTAGCCATTATGGTTAGCTCTAGCGCAACACGTATATAATATAAGCATCCACAGCAGTACAAAAATGACCCCTTATAAAGCACTATTTGGGGTAAAAGCAAATAACCCCTAGAATGTTAAGGACATTATTCCCAAAAGAGAGGCACTGGCAGCGTCCGAGAGAATTAAGCAAATAAGAATTCGCAGAGAAGAACTTAAAAAGCACTTGCTAGACGCCCAGGCTATATAAAAAAGGTACTATAACAAGGGACATATACCTAAAGAATTTGAAATAGGAGACGAAGTCTTACTATTTATAAAAAATATCTGGACGAAACGTATTAAGAAGAAGCTAGACCATAGGTGGCTTGGACCCTTTAAGGTAGTTAGGAAAACTAAAGAAAATTAAGCCTATAAATTAGAATTGCTAAAGTTATATCTAATATATCCCACATTTTATGTTTCCTTATTGGAGTTATACTGGAGAAGAGACGGTATAGAACCACCCCCACCTAGCGAAATTAATAGGGAACTAGAATGGAATATAGAAGATATTTTTAATTAAAGATAGCGTTAGAAGAAACGCGAATTTTTGGTTTATTAGAAAGGATACTCCTAGGCGTATAATAGTTAGAAACCTAAGGAGCACCTTTAGCTAGGATATAATATAGCAATTAAAACTTTTCTAAAGACTATAAATTAGGATTTAGCAACGGTTCCAAATATGCTATAGGTGAGATAATAGGGAAGACCCCACAAATCGAAACCATAAGGTCAAGTACAGGTATTAGAAACGAGAACGTTTTGCTATTATAATAGGGATCCTAGAATCCTATAAGAGAAAGCTATAAAAATCCATATAAGAACTACTAGGGATGCTGTCCAAAGAAGACGCTATTTGAGAATGAGTAGTAGCACCAGAAGAAGGGGCCCTAGGGACTTAGAAGGATTCCCTAAAGATAAAAGAAGAGTATTTAGTCTGACACTAGAGATATGTAGTAGAGTTAATAATATAAAGAGGACCAAAAAGACATAGAGTGAAGATTCAGAAATTTTAAGAAATTGTAAAGCACCCATAAGAACACCACCCGTTTATCACATACAGAGATTATAGCGGTATGCTACTTTTACACAGACTATTACTAAAAATAAGAATAGAGGCATCCCTAAAGTATAAAGTTAATTCCCAGTACTAGGGCATCCTAGAGGCACCAGAGAGGCACCCTATAAAGCTATCCTATAAGAAGAAAGAAAGAACAAGATAATAACTTAAATACTAAAAGTAGTAACAGGAGCCTCCTCCTCCATCTTAACGTTATTATTGGCAGTATTATTAACACTCCTATCCCTAGAAGCATTAGCATTCTTACTAATATTCTTCTTAGAGCGGCGAGAACCAGACGGACTACCACAACTAGGGGACTGGCGGGGAGAATATTTATCTTTATTACTATCCTTAGTGTTATCCCTAGGCTCTAAATCGGCATCTAGGCTAGGATTAGAAAGTTAATGACTAAAGAGTTAGTATAGTTCCTAAATATGTTACTAAAGAGACTTACCTAGCTAGAAAGGCCCGCGTAAGAGTGTGAATGTTATTATTTATAAAAACAAGCTACTTATATATATGCTCCTGGACACTATGTGTCCGAGATTACTATGTCTCTATAGTAGTAGAAACCCTTATTGAATTAAAAAGGCTATAAGTAATAGAAGACACCTTCTATCCCCATCTATTACTATTCTGATATAGACGGAAATCCCTAATAGCGCGTTAGAGCTGGTGAGCCTTATGCGCGTGAACAGCGGGGATTTAATATAGTTAGTAAAGTCTAGAATAGGATAGAATGGGAAATACTAGAACACAGGTCTTTTTCTAGCTGTAATAGTGGGAACACTTAGATCTGTTCTCGCCAGAGCGCGGCATCTTATAGGCGTGGGACGGGTTTAACATAAGCACGTAAACGCAATGACGGCAGCACTTTAGAGAAACCACTATATGAGTAATAGAAGTGGTCTGTAATGCCAACGGAGTAGGGATAACGCCGCCGCCAGTCTAGGGACGCGCAGTACGATCACGAGCCATTGCGAGAGAACACTATGGGAAGTTAGTATTATTAAGGAGATGAAATGGGGATCCTGTTACCCACAGATATGTTATAAGAAGAGAATAGAGCAGTAGAAGAAAGAATAGCTGGAGATGCGAAAGCTAAAAGCTAAGATATAATAAAAAACAGTCTGCTAAAAGGCAAGACGAATGGTATTGTTAATAGAAAGATGTGTAAGAGATAATAGCTTATAAACTAAAAGAAATTAATATTAAGACGTTATTATTAAGACCTATTTTAGGTGAATGGGGATAGTAGCTAGTTAATATGTTGCATAGGACAACCCCCGGATCAGCTTATAACAAATTCTTATAATAAGGAAGGTAAATCCCATCTAATTTTTATTATTATTATTAAAGTTCTATTATAAAGGCACCATAAGAGCTATAGTGGAAGAAGAGCGGAGGAATAAAAAGATAAAGTAAGGTTCCACGCTAGTAAAGAACCGGCGATAAGCCGCATTATAGAGTACCTTTCTACTGAAGAATTTCCCTAGTGGTTTTAGCTGGAACTCTATAAGAGATTATTAAGAGGCGAAGTCTTGGAGGACTAAGACCCTTAAAGGAGAGGCAATTATAACGGAATCCCCTAGGAGGTACATATTAGATAAGACAGTAGGAGGTTTTATTAATATCCTACCTATATCCCATATATATTCCAGAAGAGATATAGTTAAATAGATAGAGGCGAAAGGTTTTACTAGTGTTTTAGAAGGTTTATATAGGAAGCTAATTCTCCTCTAGAGAAGAACTAGCAATTAGTCTCTAAATAGAAGTGGTCAGAAGCATTTGTCCTTTAATACATAAAACTTATTCTACCTTTAACTTACCTTTAACTCACCTTCTACTTACTTATAACACTGTCGATTAGATAATTATATATTCCGGTTAGGCTGGCCTCTTATACCTACCTTACCCCTTACTAAAGCCCGTGCCCTATAACTTACTAACGGTAGTTATACTGTATAGAAGATTACCTATATAGTATAACTCTACCTAGATATAAATGGGCACTAGGAAGAACTTTAGGCCTATATTATACCACTTACTAACTACTCTATTATCCTTAGAATAAACTAGCTTAAATAATACAACCCCGCTATTAACTAGAAAAAGAGAGAAGTAACCTTTAACTCTAAATACTATAGAGAGACTTACCTAGGGTATAGCCTAGCCGCCTCTACCTACTCCCTAGAATATCAACCTAAGGAACCCCTTATTACCCCACCTATAACTAACTGCTATTACATAAGTGCCGCGGCCTTCTACCATATAGCATGTAGAAAAGGCTAGACCGTTGCTGCAGCCTCCTAATTATAACTATATAAGCTTAATAAAGAATAGGACTACGTCCTCTATAGTAATAGGATAGATATAGCCAACCTTTTAGAAAATAATACCCCTGTAGAACTCTACGGACTTTTACCTTTAAACTTTAAGAAGTTTATAAAGCTTAAAAAAGGATTTACTAATAAGGAACTCCACAATCTCCTCTCTAAGAGGTACTATAACTTTATTAATATATACTTATAAAAGAGCGTAGATACACTCCCCCTATATTAACCTAATAATTACGCCATTAATATTAAATAAGGAAAAATGCCACCCTATAAAAGACCTTACCTAATATTAAAAGACGAACTTCTAGTTATTAAAAAGTATATTAATAAGCACCTTAATAAAGGGTTTATTCGCCCCAGCATATCCCTAGCAGCCGCCCCTATTCTTCTTACTAAGAAGCTAAAAGGAGGTATCTAATTCTATGTTAACTATAGAGGACTTAACACTATTATAATTAAAAACCAATACCCTGTACCGCTTATATATAAAACTCTTAAATGGCTTAGCCAAGCCAAAATCTATACTAAGCTTAATATTATCGCCGCCTTTAACCGCCTCTAAATATAGGAAGGTAATAAATAGAAAACTATATTTATATTACGCTTGAGCCAATTTAAATATACTATTATGCCCTTTAGCGTATATAATGGCCTAGGCAGCTTCTAAAGCTATATTAATAACGCCTTATGGGACTACCTTAATAACTTCTGCTCTGCGTACCTTAACAATATACTTATTTATAGTAATAATCCTTCTAAGCATACTAAGTATGTTTAGAAGGTCCTATAGCGCCTTAGAGATATAGGACTTTATATTAATTTAAAGAAGTGCGAATTCTTAGTTATAAAAGTAAAATACCTTAAACTAATTATTACTACTAAGGGTATCTATATGGATCCCAAGAAGGTATAAATAATTACTAAATAGCAAACTCCTAACTGTATTAAGGATATATAAGCCTTCCTTAGTCTCGCTAACTTTTATTAGAAATTTATATATAACTTCTTAGGCGTTATAGCACCACTTATAGCAATAATGTGAATAAAGGGTCTTCCTATAAAAGTAAGAAAAACATACCTATGTTTTACCTAGACGCCTAAATATAAAAAGGCGTTTTAAAACCTTAAAGATACTTTTACTAAAGCACCTATTCTAGCTCACTTTATACTAGGATAGCAACTCTACCTTAAAACTAACTCCTTAGACCACATTAATATAGGCGTCCTTTCCTAGATAGGTGATAACGGCCTCCTCCACCTAGTTATATTCTACTTGTCTAAGCTTATACTATAAGAGTATAACTATAAGATCCAGTGTGTCCAACAGTCAGCTTCGCTGCGATCTTGAGAAAAATAGCTGACTGACTGCGTTAATTGGATCGCTCGCTGTCCGCTAACTGTTGGATAACGTACGCTGACTGTTAAGCTGCTAGCTAGCTATCCCAATTAGGAAATTTGTATAGAATTTATAGTATTTCATTTCGGATTTTTGGTAGCACCTCTTGTAACGGCTTGAACAAATGCCGCACGGCTTACAAAAATGCCTCTAAACTGAAGCTTAAATAAATGCAACGTGGTGCTTAAACAAATGCTGTATTACGAAGATATTAAGGTAAGGAGCAAGAGAAGGTGGTAAGGCCACGTCTATATACACATGCCAAGTTGTAAGCGAACCCCTAACTAGGTGACCTGCCCTATTACCTAATTAAAATCTAGCCCTAATTTACCTAATACAGTATTTAAATATAGCTAAACTCGTCCTGCACCTACAGGCTTAAAAGGTAAATAGAATGGTTAGTAGTAAGGGCTCTAGAGGCTCTATTTTTATACCAGATTTGATTAAATACAAAGCTCTGTTAAATCTACCTTACCAAGCTAGCTTTTCTGCCTCTGTAGTTGGCTTATAGCTAGTAAGATTAATATCTAAACTTGTTAACTAGGGTATAGTTAAAGCTCCATTAGAGTTAATACAGTTGATTAAACTGCTTAATGAAAGGCCTTTAATTAACCACCACTTCTGACATTAATTTACTTTAATTATGTCGGGCAATGGTCTATTCCGCTTATTAGTAACGATCTTTTTAGTATAACTAAACTGTCCTAAAAAAGGTCTGCCCTATACTTCTATATTAGTAATACAAGAGCTTTACTTAATAGTAACCGCTTATTGGTAACTCAGTATCCGTATTTGCCAGTAAGCTTATTATATACTGTTAGGTAGAGATTGTCCTAATTAATAGAAAAGATACAGCCGTAGTTCTAATTAGCTAGAGGAGGCTCTTATAATATAGAATTGTCTTAATTACCTAATTTGGTATTATCGTCAATTGGAAAAGGGGAGGAAGCAGTTAATCCACGAACCCTACGCGGTGTTAAAGGAGTTAAGTAACGCGTAGATGGTGGATTTAATGAGGAAGAAGCTCTACTACCTAGCTGACGCGTGAAATGTAATATACGTTGCATTTTGCATAGGTGATAAAATGGCAAATTTTGGCATAGGAGAACGGAGATATTGGGCGAAATACTTTATTTACTATAGTTAAGCGAGAGATTCCTATGGGTTTCTCATTACTTGGCGTAAATCTCAGTTGAAGATTTGAATATCCTTAACTTCTACCAAAAGCTTCGACTTACCACCGAATCTCACCACCAAGGCAGCGAGCTGCCAGCTAGCTGCAGTCTTATAGCTGACTGACTATCACAACTCTATAAGCTCGCTGACTGCTTACGTTATCAGCCTCTTGGTAGCGACGCTGACTCTTGGATATATTGATAAGATCTATAATAAAGAACTTCTCGCAATTATATAAGTATTTAAAGAATTTTAACCAGAACTCTCCTTAGTAGAACTTACCTAGTTAACTAAAGTCCTTATAGATTATTGTAACCTTAAGTACTTTATAACTATAAAGTAACTAAATTAATGCTAAGCACGCTAGAACGAATTTCTCTTTGGTTTTAACTTTAAAATTGTATATAGGCTAGGAGTATAAGGTACTAAGCCTAATAGCCTAATATACCGTTTGCAAGACCTTTTTTAGTTAGAAGATAAACCTTATAATTAATTCCAAAAATAGATAATCCTAAAAGCATGAAACTTAGCCCTAGGTATACTACCTAAGACAGAACTAACTGCCCCTTAGCTTTATACCATAGAACTAGAATTACCCCCTAAAATTAATAAGCTTATTACTGCAGTATATAACACCTCTATTAACCTATTACTGCAAAGATTGCTAGCACCTATATGCTACCTACTAACCTCTAAAGCTTAGGCCAGATTAATATAGTAGCCTTAAAAGTAAAAGAGAATAGGCTCTATTATAAAGGCCGTTTATTTATTCCTAACTTAGAAGACCTATAACAGCAACTAATCTAAATAGCCTATAATCTTTAGTTAAGCGGCCACCTAGATAAGGGAGGAACCTATAAGCTCCTTAGCTAATACTACTTCTAGCCCAAAATAATAAACTTAATTAAATACTTTATAAGTGCCTACTATGGCTGTAAGCGTACTAAAGTATTTTATATAAAGTACCAAGAACTACTACACCCTCTACTAATACCTATACGCTAATAGGTAGATATTGCTATAGATTTTATTATTAACCTACCGCCTTATAAATAATATGGCCAAACCTATAAGAATATCCTTATAATAATATGCCGACTTATAAAAAAACGCTACTATGTCCCAACTAAAGGCGTAGCTATAAGCGATGTTGCTAATACCTTTCTCTGTAAAGTTTACTAACTATATAGGTTACCTAACTCTATTACGTCTAACTAAGGCATGTAATTTAATTCTAATATATAGAGGTGGATCTGCCAACGCCTTAGTATCTCCGTTAAGATGTCTATATCCTTTTACTATAAAACTACTAGACAACTGGAAAACGCTAATGCTAGCATAAAGGCGTACTTATAATAGGTAGTCGCCTATAGTTAGAATAACTGGGTAGACTACCTTCCGCTAGGTAAATTTATAGTAAATAACTACCTCTTAACTACTATAGGACTTATCCTGTTCTTCGCGAATAAAGGTTATTACCTTATCGGCAAAATATGGTACCCTTTCAATGGCCTCAATGGTTGGTGGTTGACGCAATTGGCGCGCAGTTGAGGTCATTTGGCAACTCGACCGACTAGCCTATGTCGTGTTTTTTTAATACGTAGCCTGCGCGCAGCCTGCGCGCAACCTGCCAGTAATCTGCGCATTTAGCAACCATAATTATATTTACCTCTTTTATACTAATAATATATTTTAAATAAATAAAAGCTACTTTAAAGCTATTTATAAGGCTAGCAAAATAAATAATATTATTTTAGATAATTTAATA
>Ga0307507_10002687_pt1 | contig 36554 bp, 17 predicted proteins | sample 7_EM_MG_FD_207223 | JGI IMG/M metagenome (GOLD analysis project Ga0307507, IMG submission 207223) | Populus trichocarpa ectomycorrhiza microbial communities from riparian zone in the Pacific Northwest, United States - 7_EM | ecosystem: Host-associated > Plants > Roots > Unclassified | place...
ACCTAGCTAGCCTACTTACTCCCCTTTCTTTCTCTTCCTCCTCTCGCAGGAGCTCCTCCGTATAGTGGAACTGCGGTAGGACCCGCAGTTGTAGGAACCATCTTGCGAGCCGTTTCGCTCCCTTGGCTGTACTAGCTAGTTTTTTAACCTCTAGGCGGCCTACCGCTAGCCCTTACCTCTGCTCTGCGAACTGGGGGCAGTAGGCTATAATATATAACGCCGTCTCTTTAGCTTGGCCGCACTAGCATATAGGGAAGGGAAAGTCTGGTACCCTAGCCTTATTTAGGAAGGCCGCTAGCCCTATCCATCCCGTCCGTATCTGCGTTAAAACTAAGCTTTCTGCTTTCTTAAGCTCCTTATATATCTTTAGCGGTTCTTCTAACGGTGGCTCTACCCCTATAAGTCCCCATTTCGGCCGATTAGCTCCCTATCTTCTCTTCCAGCTTACTAGAAGCGGCATCTCTGTCCTTTGTTTTTGCTGCCTCCACTTCTCTACCCACTGGGTCCGTTTCTCTCCCTCTATATATATATTTCCGTTTTGGTTTTAACCCCGTCTTTGTCTTTATCTTTGGGCTAGTTTCCCCTATATTTATACGCAAGCCTCCGTAACTAACTTTTCTTTATGCCTAAACCTAAAGTTTGCGAGTCTTTTATTTAGGTAGAGATCTAGCGGGGGTATAGAGGTTTCAGTTTCGAGAACTAAGGTAGGAGTTGCCTTATATGCCCCTGCTATTGCTCTTAGGCACTTATTTTAAATCTTAGCTAGCTTTACAGCTGGGCCCACAGGTTTAGTGCTTTTAGGACCTTTAATTAGGGTAGGCGTGTGCCAGATTGCTGCTCCGTAGGCAATAGTGGGCCGGATTACGGCGTTGTAGATCTGCCTTGCCCGTATAAAGGTAGCTCCCCATGTTGAGGCTGTTATCCGCAGTAGGGCATTCGTATGCATTTTTATCTTCTTTTGTATCTCCTTTATATGTGCCCCTTAGTTTAGCTGTGGGTTAAGTTAGACACCTAAAATACGCATTAAGGCCTTAGGCTTAGTCTCTACCCCTAATAGAGGGAGAGGGGCCTGTATATTAAACTGCTTTGGGTTCCGGGATAGATGTATAAGCTTATACTTCTCTGGGGCGAAGCTAGCGCTGTAGCGGCGCGCCCAGTTAAGGCAGCGGTTGTGGCCATGTATTAGGATCTAGCAGTTTTCCTCTATAGACGGACCGTACGCAAGTAAGTTAGTGTTATCTATAAATATACTAGCGCTTAGTCTCTTCTGTGGGTTATTATAGAGGTTTAGTAGCTCTGCTGTATAGAAGAGGAACAGGATAGGTGAGAGGGGAGACCCCTATAGGATGCCTGCGGATATTGGGAACTCCTCCGTTTCCTAATTTAAGAGTACTAGCGTTGTAGATCTGTCCGTTATAAAGGTTTCTACTTAGGTAGCTAGCTTCTCTGGGATCCCCTTTACCCGTAGTACGTGCTATAGGCGCTTTCGTACTACCCTATTAAAGGCTCCAGTAATATTAAGGGAGAGTAGTGACGCTATATTGCCTTTTATCTGCCAAACTGTCTATACTTGGTTAACTAAGAGGTTTAGGGCTATCTCTATTAATCGCTTCTCCTGGGCTCCCATCTGGTAGGCTAGTAGCATATTATGCTCTTCCGCTATACGATGTATCTGTTCTGCCGTGACTGCTTCTATAACTTTACCTACTGTACTTAGTAGGGCTATAGGTCTCTAGGCGTTTGGTAGCAAGTAGTTATCTTTTCCTTGCTTCCTAATAGCGACCATATGGGCTCGGTGGAATTTTTTTGGCCAGTACGTCTTCTCCCAACAGGCCTTTATTAGGGCCGCCATCGCTTCAGCAAACGGCTGTCCTAACGCCTTAAGGAAGGCGTTTAGGATACCATCGGCCCTAGGGGCGCTGTATAGGAGGCGGTCTCTTATTACCCTCTATACGTTATCCTTATTAATATACGGGAGCTGTTCTGCGGGCAGGGGGTACTAGTACCCCTCTATATCGCTTATATTGGCTTCGGGTTCTTAGGGGAAAAACCTTTTCTAGAGTAAGTCAGCCTTCCCTTATATTGTATCTGCTACCTAAATTGTTTCTTTATTTCTTACTTTCCGTAGCAACGGGATTATGGGTGGTTTAGGTAGTAGGTAGCTGCGCTCTTTTACCCAATAGACTAGCTTCTAGATACCATTCGGCTTAGTCGCGGCCTTATAGACGCTTTATCGAAACTGCGCTATTTTCGCTCTCCGGATTATATTTTTCTTACGTAGGTTAATTATCCGTAGCTCTTCTGTTAAGACCCCCTACCGCCTTGCTACCCTAGCTGCCTATACCTCCTCCTTTACGTCCTGCGTCCACCAGGGGTAGGAGTAGCCTACTATATCCTTAGCTGTCGGTACTGTTCTCTTAACTAGGCCCTCTAGGAACTCTAGAAGGTTAGTCATATAGTCTTTAATTTCCTTGGCCGTAGCAAGGGCGCCTAGTTATGGGAGGTGCTCTGCGCCTACTGCAACCCCATCTCAATCCATTTTTTTCCAGTTACGGCGCTGCTGCCGTTGCTGCTGGCTTTGCGGAGGCAACTCTAGGGCAAGAAGTGTTGTAATTAAATAGTAGTCTGAGCCGCTTTTAAGCCGGTCGTCTTTTTTGCAGCTTATAAGGTGCTATGCTATATTTACTAATCTAAATGCTAGGTTAATTATACTTACGGCCCCTCTAGCCTCCTATATTTCTATCCCTGGTGGGGTAAGAAGCTATAGGTGTGCTTTGCAGGTAATACGGATAAGGTTGTCCGCCATATCATGTTGCTTAAGGCACTGCGGTCCACCCTAGATAGGGTAGTATAGGTTAAAGTCTTCTATAACTATATGCTCTCCTGGCTTATTAAGTAGCTATAAAAGGTAGTAGATAGGCGACTCCTAATTTACTGTTCTAAGTCCTCCTAGGCCAGCCAAGTAGATGTTATAGATGTGCACTACATAGTTTCCGGTTTGTAGTGTAAGGGAGGCTATATCTAGGCGAGGGTACTAGACTAACCACTTTAATATTAGGATTTGCCTACTTACTAAGAAGCACGCGCGGCTTCTAAAGCACCTTAGGTAGGCTGGCCAGTAACCACAGCTACTTAGGTAGTGTATTACATTTACTTGTTAGTTCTGCCACAGTTCTTATATTACTAGAATTTCATACCCCTACTGCGTTGCTTCCGTAATAAACGGCATTATTACCTTATCTTTGCTTTTCTGCACGTTATACTATACAACTCAGAGTGTATTTATAGTTCTTTATTATTCTGTGTAAGGTATACTGCAATGTCCTAATTGTTCTGGGCGGCCCGCGGCCTATTTAGTGGTCTGCCTATTAGATTTCTTAAACCCCTTATAGAGACGCTACGGCCGCGCTTCCTAGTAACTACACTAGTAGGCCTAATCTGCCCTACCTGGATTCCTTCTATGCATAACTGCTCCTCTAGTCCCTATATGCTTGGGATTAAAACCAACCTATAGGAGCTTATTAGGGCGCTGCTCTGTGTGGTGCTGTTAAGTGTACTATTAGGGGTACCACCGGCGCGGTTAAGTGGCGGGTAGGAGGATATACTACTCGCAGAGCTTGCGTACCGTTTTAGTCTTATTATATACGCTAGGCGGGCCCTATCTGCCTACTTACTCCGTACTTTACATCTGCTTAACCAAGCTGGGTGGCTTAGGTTATAGTTCGCGCATTAGTATTTTATAGGGTTGTTACAGAAGCCGTAGGGTTTATTATTATGTCCTAGCGCCGCGCAAAGTCCGCATTTCTTTTAGCTGCTGCAGAATCGGGCTATATAGCCATACTTTTAACAGTTATAGCACTGAGTAACCCAGCAGTCCCCGTAATAAAGTTCGCAATCCTTTAGCTTACTCTAAAAAAGGAGCCCTTTATCTATAAGCATGTTCGCTTGTTTAGGGGTCGCTACGTCAATAATAAGGTATGTAGTTGTTTTCCTTAGCCGCAAGGGCTTCTTCGGTCACTATATATAGAGGATTTTAATTTTATTACTAAGATGTCTGTTCTGCCCTAGTATCTGGCGGATTGCTTCGTCCTGTTTACTATAGTCTACTAATATAATTCTCATCCTATAGACCATAACAGGGAACTTCCTACGGTTTACTTCTGCTGTTAGACTAATAGTGGAGAGCTATCTATTATCCCGCTCTAGTTATTCCTTTATCTAGGCAGTATCCGCTGTTATTATAATGTCTCTGCTTAGCAGCTTCCTCCCTACTAATATCTTACCTATAATCTCTAGGCTCCTACTCTTATTAATCTCTTCTACGATCTGGCTAATTAGGTGGTTGTGGTCCTATAGGGACGCGCCTGGGTTTCGTATAACAAGTTCACGGGTTAGACGCATGGGGACTTTATGGACCGGCTATAGGCCTGTCTAGGGAGGGAGGCCTGCCTATAAAGCTGCGGCATAGGTCGTTGGCGCCAGAGGCTTTGCTGGCTGGTTTTATTTTTTAATTAAGTCCGCAATAGCTTCCGTAAGCTTTTAAATGTGATTGTTATTGGCCGTAACTCGTAGAGGCAAGCAGAGCTTGCTAGCCTCTGCCTTAAGCTCCTCCCAAAGCTTAAGTTCTTTGCCATTTAGAAGGAGTAGGTCATCTAGTTTTTGAATCAGCTTCGCCACCTTTTGTTGCGGTGGCTCTGTGGGTACGGGCTGCGGTGCTAGTGCCTCGCGTGCTGCTGCACCCTGCGATGCCTGCGACCTCGCAGCAGACCCCTGCGGGCTTATTGCGGGTAGTACGCAGCTTCGAAGGTGTATTCGGACGTATAGACGCGTAAAAATGACGTGTTCTGAGCGTGTTTGTGACTTTTAACTTTTGGGCGATATGCTATAGAACTATTACCTAAAGCTTATATTGTGGTAGTGTAGATTGGACATCGCCTACTGTCTTGGCATTTTCCTATATTTATAAAGCCTTCGGCTTCCCTCCTTCTTAAACATCACCAACCTACCAGTTCACGGAATATATTCTTTTCTTTCTTTCTTACTGACTGCTTTCTACTGATTTATTCTGACTGATTACGACCGACCGACCAACCGATAAACAGACAAATAGACAGACAGACAGCACCTTGACTTTCCTATCTAGAGACACCGTACCCTCCCACAATATAAGCTAAGATATATACTACCTAAGATTGCGATATTATCTAAGACCTATAAGCTTATAAGGCGCTTGCTAATAACACGCGTTAAGAGACTAAAAATAACCTCTATATATCTAAACGCGATATCTAATAGCTAAAGAAGGCTAAGATTATACTTATTACTACAGTTACTAAAAAAGAGCATAATTAAGTACCTATAATCTTAGCTTAATAAGCATATTTATAATAACGCTAGATGCTTCTTTACTATATATAACGCTACCTAAGTCTCTATACCCCTAGCAACTTTACCTACTTAACATTTAATAGAGGGTTAGCACTAGGTATAAAGATAAGCCCTACTAAATTATTTAATAAGTTCTATATTTGTAAGGCTATTGCCTAGGTATATAGTAGGGAGTAGGTAAGCCGAGTATAAGTTATAAGGAGGGTTAATAGAAGAGAACAATATAGTAAAGAGTAGGTATGGCAATACCCTAGTATAGAGACGAACTAATAAGGAGGGCAGCTTCTAAGAACCCCTAAATATATACCTAAGCAAGGGTCCAAAAGATCCCTTATAATATTAAATTCCAAAAATATACTAGAATCCTTACCTAAGACAATACTAAAGACTAGGAAGATCTCCTTAAAAAAGTTATTTATTACCTTAGTTACACAGCCGCTAGCCATAACTATAATAATATTTATAATATAGTAGTAGCTCTATAGAAGATTAAACAACAACTAAATTAAATTACTATTACTAACCCTTGCCCAAAGACCTCCTTATAGAAGCCCTCTAAACCTACTAAACCTATATATACTAAGCTACTAATGCCTACTACCCTAAATACCACTAGAGCTAAGATTAACCTCTTTATACTAACCTTTCTATAAAAACTCCTAGATAGAAAACGTAAGCTACTCTAGAAACTAGGATACTGCTATAGGTACTATTAAAAAGGCTATTATAATAATAACCTAAACTACCTAATAGCTAGGTTTAGTAGCTACTGCCTAATACCTAACCTAATACCCTAAATACTAAATATGTTACTATACGCCACTACTATATGTAACGGAACCTTGTAGCAAGAACTACGGTGGGTCCTATTATTGGGCTAGGTGTGTAGGTAAACAAAAAGTCAACAACGTAATAATAACTAGTGGAGTGGTTGCCCAACAGATTAACTCTAATTGTATTCTAAGATTCACTATAAGGAGAGAACTATCTACGGTAGGGACTGAGGTCCTTTAAATACACAACCGTATACCTAAGAAATCCTCTCTTATACGTGAGGTACGTATTATACATAAGGTATATAAGTTCCTCCCGTTCCTTACGTTTAATACATAGCATATTATGTAACCTTGGTTACTATTCCTTGTTACATAGTTCCACCGGATCTATTTTAGACTGTGCCTATATTAACCAACTAGCTTCCGCCAACTCTTCCCTAAGTAGTTGTAATATTATACTTAAGCTGTCCGTAACACTATCTCCCTTCTCTTTATCTTCGTCCTTAAAGATTCTTAATATCTCTAAGTTGTCCACTAAAGGTGTAATGTTTGTTTAATTAATCTAGTTAATATCTTTACTTATTATACCTAAAGCTTCTTCTTCTTCCTACGCGCAACGTTATGCTCGCACTGTTACTGCTATACTATTACTAGGTAAAATAATGCTGTCTCTGTGTTCTCGTTATGCGAAAAAGGGGTTGGCTTATATTGCGCTAGCGAGTCCTTTATCTTAACAACCCTCTTTCTATTTAGAGTGTACTAAAGCAAACGTTTAATCGTCCTGCGACGTTCGCTCTACTTCTAACGCTAAGTGTGCGCGTCCTATAACTCTTAACAGTCTTTAAGTTCCATAAGTAACTTATTATAGGGTCTTGCGTTTAATCTGCCACTGTAAAGCTTAATGGTAACCTAGCGCAGGCCCTGGCTAAGCTTAAGCGTTCTTGGGACGCGGAGTAGGAAGCCTTAAACGCTTAGATTATAGCGTCCGCTCGGTTACTCCGTCTTAAGAAGGTTTATAAGAAGGTTCGTTCTAAGGAGTGGAAACTTGTTTAATAGGGTTTGTTTAAGCTAGGTAATAAGAGAGTAGAGTTTCTAGAGAAGGAAACAACTCTAAGTAATGTAGTAGTTGCTCCTTTTAAGTCCCCTTTAGCTAACTTATCCTTTAGCGATCCTTTTTTAATACTCTTTAACCTGCTTTCTTTTAATACTCCTATACCTTTCCTATAGCGTTTTTTAAGTTACTTAGTGGTTCCTAGGTAGTCTCTCTATAGCCTATCTACTTTACTTTATACTATGTTTTGTTATTTACGTCCTTGTGACTAATAATCTTTAAAACTTACTATTTGTCTTCTTCTTGCCCTTTATACGTATCTGCCTTATAGACTAGTAGCTTAATATTCCTATATACTGGCTCTAGCATTGCAATATGCTGTATAGGGTAAATTCTTATTTTAGCTAGTAGGTTTAGCTTATATATAACCGATAAAATCCTTTACGTGATTTTAAAAGGTCCTAGTCTAACGTGGTCTAACTTCTTGCTTAGTCGTTAACTTTTAAAATTTTTGTGTAGTAGCTATACTTTATCTCCCTCCTTAAGATCTGGTCCCTTAGATCTCTTAGCATTATAGTACCTTTTTATTCGTTCTTATACTAGTTTCACTATTTCCTTAAGGTCTGCATAAAGATTTATTAAAGTCTCCATTCTTTGCTTGGCTATACTACTTGTTTTCTTTACTTAACGTAGCAATAACGATAATCTTAGCTTATACCCGTAATTCGCCTTAAATAGTGACGTTCCTATTCCTTCTTATAGTGTTATATTGTATATAAACTGTGTAACTAGTAGTAATGATACCTAATTGTTTTACGCATAATTAATATAGTGCCTTAGATACTGTTCTAGTGTCTAGTTTAATCTTTCTATCTATCTATCTATCTATAGATAATACACTGTTGAAGTTGCTGCGCGAACCCCTTGTTCCGCCAAGAATACTTTCTAGAATACTGCTACGAATCTCGGATCTCTATCTAATATAACCTTGCTTAGTGCTCCGTGTCTTATAAACACTTCCTTAATATAGATTCTAGTGATATCTTCTGCTATTATTTCCTCTATGCACGCTATAAAGTACCCCTACTTTGTAAGCTTATCTACTATTACTAAGATCGCATTATAATCTTGCCCTGTAATAGGATCTTTTAACTTTAGTAACTTAATAATAAAGTCCTATAATATAACTTCCTATAGTCTTTCTGGTGTCTTAATAGGTTATAGCCCTCTATATGGCTTATGCCTTATTAGTTTATTTCTTTAGCAATCTAGACATTTCCTTATAACTTGTCTTGCTAGTCCCTAGATTCCTTAAATAATATACTTCTCTTAAAGTCTTAATACTAAGCTTATAGCTCCGTTGTGTCCCTAAATTAGTCCCTTATAAAATAACTTAATAAACTCTTTTATAATAGACCTTGGAACATAGGTTGCTTCTTTATTTTTGTACTATTCTATGTCCAGATCCTCTACCTATACTTCTTAGATCTTCTATATCTAATTACTCTCTAGTAATTTGTGGATCTGACCTTCTCTAGTTGCTGTGATTTTTGGGTAATTGTACCTAATTAATCCGTCTTAATCCTTTTGTAGTAAAGCCCCTAATGGCTTTTCGTTACTTTATAATTTAGCCTTCCTACTTAGAGTATCCGCTTATGCATTATCTATACCCTTGGTATACTAAATTTTAAAATAGTATTCTATAAGTATTTCCGCCTATCTAACCTGTCTTTGGTTAAGTTCCTTTATTATTAAGAATTCTGTAAGGTTCTTATAGTCCGTCTTAACTATAAACGGTTTCTCTATGCCTTGTAAGAATGCTCTCTATTTCTTTAACGCTATAACTATACCTAACAACTCCTTATTATAGATGTTATAGTTTAGTTCTAGTGTTGTTATCTTCCAACTGTAATACGCTACTGGATGCTATGCGTCCTAATACTTTTATAGCAAATATGCTCCTAGTGCGAAGTCTAATATATCTGTCTTAACAACTGTTTCTAGCTTTAGTTAGTAGATCTTAAGAATTGGTTCCTAGGTGAATAACTCCTTAAGTTCTCTAAACAACTTCTTTTGCTTTGTTCCCTATACCTACGGTTCCTCTTTCTTTATTAATCGCGTAAATGGCTTAATGCTTTTTAACTACTGTGCTATAAACCTCCTATAGTAGTTACAAAACCCTAGGAACGATCTTAACTGCGTAACGTTCTCTAGTTCTTGCTAACTTACTATAGCTTCCACTTTCTTTGGGTCTATGCTAATTCTTTCTAGTTTAATAATAAATCCTACAAAATCGGTCTTTTTTATAAAGAACTCGCATTTCTTAATTGCTACTAGCATCTATTCTTCTTATAGTCTCTTTAAAACCCATTTAACGTATTCCTTATGTTCTTTCTTACTCTCTAAGTAGATGATAATATTGTTAAGGTATACTATAATAAACTCATTAAGGTGTTCTCCTAATATACTATTAATTTGTTTCTAGAACGTTACTGGTGCGTTTATAAGCCTAAACTATATAACTAATAGCTTATATAGTCCTTCCTTTAACCTAAAGGCTGCCTTCTATTTATCGCCTTTCTTAATCCTAATCTAATGGTACGCCTATCTCAGATCTATCTTTATAAAGATCTTTACGTTGCCTATTCTGTCTTAGATTTCGCTAATTAAGGGTAAAGGATACCTATCCTTTCTGGTAATTCTGTTTAACTATTTATAGTCTATATATATCCTAAGTTTTCTGTTTTTCTTTAGGATAAACAGTACTGGATATTCTGCTAATAACTATAACGGTCTAATATATCCTTTTTATAAGTTCTCCTGGATAAACTCCTTAAGTGCCACTAACTCTATTTTAGTAAGCTTATAGATTAGAAAAAACTTTAGACTTATTCCTAGTTCTAACTCTATCTTATAGTCCTATGCTATATACTCTAACAGCTTTTTACTTTCTGGTAACTATAACTTTTTGCCATACTTGTGGTATCTCTTTAGTATATAACTTAAGCCTTACTTAGTCTCTTTATATGTCGCTCTAACTTGGTACTATACTAACTTAGTTTACTATCGCACTTTACGTTATTAAGTATTTCTAATATTAACCTAACCTATAACCTAATTAACCTTTAGATTGTATTCCTATAACTAAGGTATTCCTAGTATTGCCTTATCTTTTCCTAATGGTAAGATATTAAAAGACATTCTAACTGGTCTCCCTTTGATAGTTAACTAAATAGGTCCTATTTTGAGATTAATAATGCCTCCTCTATAGGCTATCTAATCTCCTAAAATTGTTATAAGTGGATACGGGTGTTCCTTTTGTCTGTGTAGTAATCCTATCCTTTCTACTACTGCTAGTAATATATGGTTTCTTATTGCTCCACTATCTATTAGTGCTTTAAACTGTTAATTTTACTACTTAACTTATAAGTTTAGGTATTGTCCTTAGACTCCTTTAAGGGTTTAAGGCTCTACTACTAGTTCCCTTTAGTCCTATAGGCCTCCCCTTTTCCTAACTATTAGCTACTAGATCCTATCTATACTTAGTCTACTTTTAGCCAATACTTAATTTATTTCTTTTCCTTTATGTGCTATAGATAAGTGTTCTTTAGGCAGTCCCACCACTATTATCCGTTTAGGTATTCTTCCGTAAGGAATCTTCTGGGTTAAAGTATTAGGTCCCCTTAACTCTGTACTTCTACTGGGTGCCATTTATATATATACTTGGCGTCTCTAAACCGTTTTTCCTCTGGTACCCAATATATCCTTACTAGGTATTTCTGGTTTTTATCTTTTAGTACCCTATATATATTACATACATTATCTATATAAGCTATCTACGATAACATATAATGCGCTAGGTGACTTAGGTTAACTCTTAGCTCGTCTCTATCCTTAAGTTTAAACTAATACCTAGTCGTCCTAACTACTGGTATTTCCGCTACGGGTACTAAGATTTGTTATTCTCCTCTCTAGTCCCTAGATCCCTCTTCTAGGTTCCTTAACATTATAATTAATGCTCCTTTAATATAACTTATGCGTTTTTCTATAATGGGTTAGTTTTAGACAACTTTTTTATCTAGCTATATATAAAAGTCTTCCTATTCGTTGTTATATTATTACCTATACCACTTTCCGTACAACTGGTTTAGTATATATGGTCTATCTATAAGAAAGTACCTTATTATCGCTGCGTTGTAATATCCTTTAGTATATCTTTTTTTAAATGTAACTAGAATATCTAGATCCTCTTCTTATTCTAGTTCGTCTAACCACTTTACTCTAGGCGTCCCTATACTAGGCCTATTAGTGACTCTTTATATAGGTGCTCTGTCCCTTATACGACCTAGCATAGCTAACCTCTTGTCTAGCTTTTGCTCTTGCTATGCGATAATTCTTTATCTAAACTTATCTATAGTTTCCTATTTTCTGCGTCTTGCAGCTAGATCCTTAAAGTTGTCTTACTTCTTAATCTTAGTATTAACTTTTAATCTTTAGGCTAAACACCGTGTTTACCTAGAATTGCTATGGTCCTTATTTATTTCTCAAAATCTTGGCTTCCTAATAACGTTCTTATTCGTTCCCTAAACTTATAGTTCTTAAACTTGCGTCCTATACTTATTTGTTTATTACTAAACTAAGTTACTGCTCTTTTCTATTAGTTTTTGTTTGTTATAGGTTCTTAAGCTGTCCTTATTATGTCTTATAAGTCTAGAGCTTTCCTTATCTCTTTATAAGAATCTTAGACCTATAGCCTTTTACCTTTTATAAGTGGTAAGCTAGCACTAGCAGTCGTCTACTTGCTTAATCGTCTTTAAATATTACTCCTTCTGTCTTATAAAGCGATGGATGCCGTATCTAATGGTGTTATAATACCCGTTACTAATCCACGTTCTGTAGTGGTTTTAGTCTCTACTTTTATTATATTACTAAGGTATAAGTGCTCCTAGTTAGCCTATTTTTTTTCCTTATTACTGTTAATTAATAAGTACTCTAACTCTATTGTTATTATTACTAATCTTTATCTGCACGTTACTTTAATATCTTAATCTAGCTTATAGAGTTAATCTTATTCTTTATCTAACTCTCTAGTTCCTTTAAGTCCTCTTAACTTTAGCTTTTACGGCTAATAGCTTGCGCTATACTTAGCGTCTTTATAAATTTGGTATGCGTTGTTGTAATAAAACGCAAAGTGTTTAATCGAACACTCCTTAGTCCTGCGCAACATCCCTATATCTATATTATTATACTTTAACAACCTAGTGCCCTTTACCGCGTGGTTACTCTAACTACCTCTATAGTCTCTAGTAAAATAACCTTATTTTCCATAATTTATGCAAGCTCTATTTTTAAACCATTTTTCTTATTATAGAGTCCGCCTAAACGTCTTCTGCTACTAAGATCCCTAGTTTAGCCTCTACTCCCTAGTCCTATAATTACTTAATCCTTAACCTCTAGGTTTCTATAGTTTCTTTATCCATCTCTTAAATTCTTTAGTACCGCTTAGGTCTATTAGCTCTGCGCTATTCTATAGTTTTTAGCTCTATATTTGCTAATATATGCTCTACGCCTTATATAACTATAAAACTCTATCTTACCCTTTCTTGGCTTGTTCCCTTTAATAGATCCTATTATTAATCTTTATTAACTAATCTATTAAGTCTTATAGACTTTCCGCATCTTCTATTAGGATAATTATATTCTAGACTTTAGCCTTAAGTCCCTGTTTATACTATGCCATAAGCGCCTTATTATTCCACTTAACGTACGTTATAAGTATCTAAAACTGTGTTATATACTTAATTGCTAAAGAATATTATACCAAGTTTTAAAGCTTCCGTTCTGCTATAGTTAATACTTCTGGGTCTCTAAATATCTATATTAGTCTTTTCACGAACCCGTTCTAACTAGTAAACATAAATTATATATCTTGGTTAGTAGTTGTTATACCGCTAACTTATATTTCTATAAGGTAAGGTTTAAACCATTCTAGTGCTCTTCCGGTTAAGAACAATCCTGCGTACGCCACTTAATCTATAGGTATTGCCAACTTTGCTCCTTCCTATATAACCTTAAAGTATATTTATATAAGAAATTCTTTAAGCTTTAATCTTTCTCCTAAGAATTATTTGATTAACGGTAACTTAACTTTTACTGCGCTAATTCTATTAATGCATTCCTTAAGTATTCTATTATTATTTAATAAGCGATTAACCATTTCCTATAACTAACCTCTTATAACCACTTGTGAGTCTGTATTTATTATACTGGTGTCTCCTAATCCTAAGGTAGTTATTACCGTTAATAGCATCGCAACTAGTGCTTTGGGTGGCATATTATTTAACTTTATTAATACCGTAACTAGGTAGTAAATATATAACAGAACCTTATAGTAAGAACTACGGTGGGTTCTATTATTGGGCTAGGTATATAGGTAAACAAGAAGTTAACAACATAATAATAACTAGTAGAGTGGTTACCTAATAGATTAACTCTAATTATATTCTAAGATTTACTACAAGGAGAGAACTATCTATGGTAGGGACTAAGGTCCTTTAAATACACAACCATACGCCTAAGAAATCCTCTCTTGTACGTGAGGTACGTGTTATATATAAGGTACATAAGTTTCTCCCGTTCCTCGCGTTTAACACGTAGCACACTATATAACCTTGGTTACCATTCCTTGTTATATAGTTTCACCGGATCCATCCTGGACCGTGCCTATATTAACCAACTAGCTTCCGCCAACTCTTCCCCAAGTAGTTGTAACATCGTACTTAAGCTGTCCGTAACACTATATAAGATAAAAACGTAGTAATAGCGGTAGAGTTAGATATAGAAGCGGAAAACGCTAAGTCCTAGCCCTAAGTCGCGGGTTAGGATGCCCTAATAATAAAGAGATCTATATATTAGCCTACTTAATAGATAACTTAGTAAAGATAAATAGATGGAAATAGATAGTTTTACCTATAATAGGAATTACTGCTAAAAAATAGTATAAAAGCTACTCTATAAATAATTATAGAGCTATTAATAAATTTATAGATACCTAATTTGCGTATACTTATAACCTACCTACCTTACCCCTTACTAAAGCCCGCGCCCTATAACTTGCTAATAGTAGTTATACTATATAGAAGGTTACTTATATAGTATAACTCTATTTAGATATAAATAGGTACTAGAAAGAGCTCTAGGCCTATATTATACCACTTACTAACTACCCTATTATCCTTAAAATAAACTAGCTTAAATAATATAACTCTACTATTAACTAGAAAAAGAGAGAAGTAACCTTTAACTCTAAATACTATAGAGAGACTTACCTAGGGCATAGCCTAGCCGCCTCTATTTACTCCCTAGGATATTAACCTAAGGAACCCTTTATTACCCTACCTATAACTAACTACTACTATATAAGTGCTGCGGCCTTCTACCGTATAATATATAGAAAAGGCTAAACTATTACTAAAGCTTCCTAATTATAACTATATAAGCTTAATAAAGAACAGGACTACGTCCTCTATAGTGTAACAGGACTAGCCTAGTTACAGTAAGAATGTCTTGGTGAAACACTTAACAGATAAATTCTAACGCTTTAATTAAATTCTGCCAAATTCTGCTAAGTCGATTAAATTGTGCCAAATTCCGCTAACTTGATTAAATTCCACCAAATTCTACTAATGTAATGGAATTTGGTTAAAACCTATTAAAATCCGCGTAAGCTTATGCCCACGCGTCTGCTGCCAAGACCCTAAATATTTAGTTATAAGTTCCTATGTTCCTTTCTCTTCTTTATATAATATCTTATTCTCTGCAAGAGCTATATACCCTTAAATTTAGATAGAATTTATATTATTCCTTTGAATCTTCCCTAAAGCCTCTTTATGCCCTTATACTATATTTTATTAAAATAACCACTATTAAAATGGCAAATAAACCTAAATCCCTTTTAATAACTATAAGTATTATATTCCTAGTTAGGGAATAGTTAACCATAATATAACAGTTCTTTATAGATGCCTTAGCTTAGCAGTGGGCTGCACTAGAAGCCTAGTATTAGCAATTAATAAAAGCACTCTATAAAGAACTCCGTAATGTTAAGGCACTTATATTATAAACCCTAATAATAACACCCGTAAATAAGATTAAAATATTAGTACCTAAACCTGGCCTATTAAATGTAAACACTAAGCTAGCAATAGTAGCTTAACCTATATCTATAATAAATTTAATACCCGCTATAAAATCTAAAAAGCTTCCTAATCCTCTAATGTTTAATAGAAATTAAAATAACCTACGTCCCTTTATAACTAAGCTCTGTCTTAAACTCTTAACAAACTATAACTAATACCCTACTAAAGCTAGCTATGGAATATCTTGTTTAAGCAAAGACGCTACACATACTATAGATCTATTCTTCTATAATAGCACCTTCGTTAATTTTAAAATCTTTATCTCCCTACTAGAATAAATATATAATAACGCTAGCCGCGAACATATAGCTGTTACTAAACTTAAAAACCTATAATAATAGAACCAAGACTTTACCAGCTTCTTTTTAGAATTTTTAGGCCTTATTAGTAAGCTAGATTAAAATTAAGCCGCTAGAGTTGCTACCCTTTAATAAGCTATTTTAGATAAGATTAGAGCCTAATTAGTAGGTAAAAAACTGCCAAAAAACTTGTCTAAATTTGCTATAATATGTTAACAAATTAACAAAAACCGTTAATATAACAAATAGACTTATTCTCTAAAGTTAACTACACCTTATATCTAGAACTCTATAAAACCGGTATATGCCCTAAAGCGCAATCCATCTCTAAAACCTAAAAGCCCTATATATAACCCTATAGACCTTAATACTGCTTAATTCTATACACCCTTAGAAACTAATAAATAAAGAACTTAAGCTATAAATGGAGAATACTTTAGATGCGGTAAAAAAGGATATATTTAAAAGTATTGCTAAACTTATCCTTTTAAAAAAGTCTGCTGTAGTTCCTCCTGTTCCTTAAATTATACCCGCTCTATAAATTATATTTAGTTACCACAAAGTATCTCGCCTTTAGTTAACTTAGAAAATAAATTATCCTAAGGCCAAGTCGCGCCTTAGGATAAAAAGTGGAAGAGTATAAGTGTCTAGGCTCTTCTAGCGCTAATACATGGCACAACTCCCTTAATATACTTAGTGAAATTTAAACACTTAAAAAATAGAAGAAGGTATAAATCCTAATAGACAGCGGAGCTACTAGCATAGGCTTTATTAATATAAACTATATAAAAACTTAACGCCTAAATTTAAAGAAACTTAATAAGCCTTAAGGCCTATAAGGCTTTAGTAGCAAACCCTTAATATATAGCGAAATAACACACTACGCCTTAGTAAAAATGTAAATAGGCAAATACCTTAAATATATCTCCCTATTTATAACATCCTTAAAGCAATATAAAGTTATACTTAAATATAGATAGCTAAAATAATACAACCCTTTAATTAGTTGGGTTAAAGAAACACTAAAGTTCTATATAACTTACTGCTGAAGTTATTGCTTAAAAAACCATTTGCCTTATAAACATATATATAACTATTTAAATTTAACATAATATAAATTGCCCTTACTATAAACCTTAAGCTAATATAATAAATCTATAACTGCCAATTATAGTAAAAAATGCGAAGATATTTTAATAAAGCTTTTTAATTTTTATATAATATAAGCCGCGCCTTTTATCTTATTAGCAAAAAGATAAGATTATAAAATCTTTGCTATAACTATAGAAGATATTAAAGAAAGCACTAAAACTAAAATTATATCCTAATCCTTAACCTCTTATGCCTAAAGAGTACTATAACCTAATTAATAAGTTTAAAAAATAATTTATAGACTAACTAGCCCCGCACTAAGATAAGTACAATTTTAAGATTAAACTTAAGCCTAGTATAATACTAAAGTTTAGTCCGCTATACGGTATATTATAAGAAGAACTGCTTATAATATAACAATACCTTAATAAATATCTAGAAAAAGGATTTATTTGCCCTAGCTAATTCCTATTTACCTTACCCGTACTATTTATTAAAAATCTAAGAGGAGGCTTAAGATTCTATATTAATTATTAAGCTCTAAATACAATCATAATTTAAAACTAATATCTAATTCCCCTAATTTAAGAGACGCTTAACTATTTAGCGAAGGCATGGTACTTTATAAAGCTTAATATAGTTGCTGCCTTTAATAAAATCCGTATATATAAAGGAGATAAGAAGTATATAGCTTTTTATATATAATAGGGACTCTTTAAATACCTAGTAATGCCATTTAGTGTAAAGAACGGTCCTAGTATATTTTAGCAATATATTAATAATACACTTTATAAATTCCTTAATATATTTATTACTGTATATATTAATAATATTTTAATCTACTTATCCTTGCTTTTTAAACATTGGAAATATATTAAAATAGTTTTTAAACGCTTATAAGATGCGGGCTTATAATATAACATTAAGAAATGCAAGTTCTATATATCTAAGGTTATATACTTAGGCTTAATTATATCCCGCAATAGAATTAAAATGGACCCTAAAAAAGTCGCCATAATTAAAAACTAGGAAAGCCCTAGTAACATATAAGACATTTAAGGATTTTTAGGATTTGCAAATTTCTATTAATAATTTATTAACCACTTTTTAGAAACTATTTAGCCGTTAGTAAACCTAATAAGAAAGAATATAAAATTTAAATAGACTACTAAATATAAATAAGCTTTTAATAACCTAAAGCATTATTTTATAACTACTCTAATTTTTATCTACTTTAACCCTAACCTTAAATACATTATTAAAACAGACTTATTAGATTATGCGCTAGGGGGAGTGTTGTTACAATATAATAAGAATGGCGAGCTATATTTAGTAGCCTTTCTCTTTTAGAAACTCGCCCCTACTAAATTAAACTATAAGATATATAATAAGGAACTACTTATAATTGTTAGATGCTTTAAATAATGGCATCCCAAGTTTAAAGGATTGTTATTTCTGTTGGGAATATAGGCAAGTTGCTGTTACGCGAGGCAAGTTGCCGTCACGTAAGGCAAGTTGCCGTCACGTGTCGCCGCGGCACTAGCGTGGCGAGGAGCCTTAAGCTCCTTACCCTTCCTTAAGCAGGAGGGAGATATATAATCAAACAACATCATACTAGCTATAAACTGTAACTACGTAATATTACCTTATGTTACCAATACTAATTAGTAGTTAACTCACTGTTATACTATAGAACAGCTAGGTATTCTACCAAGAAGAGGCAAGCCACTGTACTAGTGCTACTCGTGCTAGAGAAAGCTATTTTTTAAGGTCAAAACTGGTCCTAAATCTTAAATAGAACTCTTCTATAAATCTAAGGATTTAAAGGCCAGAACTAGTCCTAAGCCTTTCCTAGATTACAGATTCTTGCGTCTATTATATAGAATAACACGCTTTACAAGTCTTTGTGATTTAAGGCCAGAACTGGTCCTAAGCCCTATAATCGCAAATACACGTCACAAACGCGTACTAAACTATAAACGCGTACCAAATAACGAACGTGTATTAAATAACAATCCCTACCCTAATAACACTTCCCTCCCCCCTAAAAACATAGCTACGCCTACATTAAACAACTAGGAAGACTTCTTACTACTAGGGGTAGCTTTGTACGCAAAACTTATTAATAAAGATTAGGACGAATTTACTATTAATATAATAACTTATACCGCAAAACAAGTTAACGGCTTTCTCCTATACCGTATTATATTCTACCAAAGTAGACACTACGCCGATCTATAGCTGTAGGAATATTTTAGGGAGGATTTTATAGGATGGACCGCCAATACCTAGGCACTTGGCAATGTTAATATTATTTGGGATTTTTAAGACTTCCTCCGTAGGAATGGGGTATATATTGCTAAAAACGGTAACCTAATTACTAGTAATATCTAGGCCGTTATTATTAGTATAGAAGAACTAGTATAGACAGAAGCTAAGATTATATATTAACTACGGAAACCTAAAACCAACCCATATTCTTTAGAAGGCAACTTTAATTTAGAACAAAACCCCTAGAACGCTACTATCCCACCTAGAGGTACTCTCCTACCTAGAGGTGCTCTCCCACCTAGAGGTACTCTTTCTCTACCTCTACTGCCTCTAGCTTCTTTACCCTAGCCAACCAGTAAGCCTTTACTACAAGAAGTCACGAATCTAATAAAGGTATATTTAGACAAGGAGAAGAAGTTTAAAGGAGAACTGCATAATATACTTAAAACAAAACTACAGGTCTTTTATAACTACTATAGCAAGGTTAGAATCTAATGCTATTAGTTTTATTATGCTTTCTCGGTTATATTAAAGGGATAGGCGGCGACATTTTATTATAACCATATTGTGGGTAGAAACTATAGCTTTAATATAATACTTTAGCTTACTAAAGCCTACTTTAAGACCGATAAGAATTACTAGCTTTATATATCTAAATAGTAGAAGACTATGTTTTAAAGAGTTATTGCTTCTAACTTAACAAAGACTTATTTAGAGTGCCTTTAACTACTCTTTAATAAACTTTAGAAAATCTAATATGGCCTTACTAAAACTTACTAAAATAAGAACAGTTTAAGGGACTAGGTTATCTTAGCCTGCCATAACATTCCTAAGTGCAATTTGGCGCTATATAAACCTATAGATATGTTTAAAGGAGTATATACCAAGCTACGCTCCGCCGTAGGTACTGCGATGCGAATATAAGAATTTTAATAGTTCTATACCGAAAACCCTACCTAACTAAGTATTCCCAACTAATATAATCACAACTAGACTGACCATATATATAGTGGCCGTAGTAGGGAATACGGCAAAGGGTACAATTAACGTTAACTATAAGGCAATTATGGAGGTCCTTATAGAGGTTTATTTTAAAGTAATCGCCAGAAAAAGTGCTACGTTTATAAGAAGCTAAATTGCTAGTTAACTAGACACTCCCTTAATAAGTAAAAGGAGGCATATAATAAGTTCCATTAGAGTGCAAGAAACGTTAAAAATTATAAGGTTACTATAGCCTACTTCTAAAGCTTTCTAGTTTAATATAAAGGCGTAAAAGACCTTAAGGGTGAGGTTAATAAGACCAAATAGCTCCTTATAGATATAGAAATTAAGGACTACTCTCCTAACTAATACTTCACTAAGTATAGTAAGGTAGATGGTATATAAACCGTTGCTATTCTTAATAACTAATCTACGCTCTATTCTATTACGAAGTTAGATATCTTTAATAAGCTAAAGGAGAGCTCCGCGTTCTCCTTTAATAATAGATACTCGGCAAACGTCTTTTATAGTATTATACTAGATACTAGAGCCACAGGAGTATCTATAGTAGGAGAACCTTAAGTTTAAGCCCTTTAACAGCTTAATAGCTCTATTTAGATTAACTATTCAACGGCAGGCTAATACACGATTTGTTTTAGCAAGGGTACTACGATTTCTTTTAGTATAATTAAGGTCCAAACCCCCTTAGGGTATATTACCTTCTATATTGTTTTTACAAACACTTTGTTTCTATTTTATATTAAAGATATAAATAAATTAGGCGTTAGGCTTAATAACCTTAAGAATATACTTATTTAGGGAGACAATTAGGTACCTATTATGCGTAAGTGGGGTTACCCCTAGTTGCTCCTTTATTAACTAGAAAAGAGTATTACTTAAAGCTACTTAACTAAGTTAGAATTACGCCAACTACACCGTTGTTTTGGCCACCTATCTGTTTACTAATTACTTAAGGTTCTTTAGCAAGTAGGCTATAAAGTCAAGGTTAAGGCAATTAAGCACCTTATAAAGTACTGCTATTACTACTAAATAAACTAGAAGTCCCTTAGCCGATTTAAGTTTACCCTTAAAGATAACTATAACTTTAACTTCTGTATTATTATTGACGTTATATATCTTAGCGGCAAGCTAGTACTCTAAGTTATTAACTTCTTAACCTCCTTCTAAGCCGCACAATTCTTAAAGGATATGTTAGCTAGGAACGCATAAGATACCCTTTAATTATGCTAGATTAATATCTACCTAGGACCTCCTAATTAAATCGTCTATAATATAGGAAAGAACTTCTTATCTATAGAGTTTTAATAATAGATAAAGGCAATAATAATTAAGGTTAAGGAAGTTCCTATTAAGGTATATAATAGCGTTAAAAAAGTGGAGTGATATTATATATTATTACGCCGCGTATATAAGATTATCTCTTTAGAACTAGAGAACGCTAGCGAAGAACTTACCTTATAAATAGCTATTAAAGCCATTAACAATTCCGCTGGCCTAGATGGACTTATACCCATATTACTAGTCTTTAGCGCCTACCCTTAGATAACTAACAATTCCCTACTATCTCCCTCTATTATATAATGAGTTGAGGCTATTCACAAGGTAATAAAGGAGGTATAACGTCTCTACACTATACGCCAGGTCAACGACGCACTAGGAATAAGAAATGGCCTAAATACCTTAACTACACTCAATCTGCCACTCTAGTCTAAGGTACATATATGGCATAAAAAGGGAGGATAGTTAGGCCTATATTAACTTATTATAATTAATGGTTAGACTTGCACTATTTAAATACCTTATAGACCCACTTAATTCCGTTTAACCGTTATTAAGCCTTATTATAAAGATAATAGTTCCGAACCTTTATAGGATGTCCTAAAAAAGAACTATAATTAATATGCTCTAGAAGGCAACTATAATTCTAATATAATTATAGTAGAGGTTCCGTAACCATGACGCGGTAGAGGTTGCTTAAAGGGATTACGAAATTGCTAATATCTTGTTAATTTTAAAGAGTAATTTATTACCGCTATTAAGAATAGAATTAAGTTATTAATAGCCTTTATAATAACTAAGGAGAAGGCTGACTTTAAGCTCGTAAAACAGCTCTAAAAAAAAGGTTATATTATAACTCCTAAAGCTCCTTTCTAAGTATCTAATAAGTAGGAGATTAACAGTCTTATTACAAAAAGAGTCTTTAAATTTAAGAAGTATAACCCTACTAAATTTAATAGAGTTCATATCTTTAAATTAAGAATAGTTAATAAGATTAAGGACAAAGCTACTAATACCCTATTTAAGAAATTAAGGCTTATTATCTAAGGCTACAACAATAATAGTAAGGAGGTAATTTTTATATAATCTCCTATAATTTAACAAGCTAGTTAGTAAGTTATTATTACACTAGCTCCCTCCTTAATAAAGAACAGAATAGCGGTTTATTTATAAGATATTACTTAGGCCTACACCTAATTAGAGACGCACCTTTAGCGCTTAATATTGGCATACCTTCTAGAGCAAATTCGTCACTAATATCCCAAAGATATAATTATGGTTGTGCTTAAGCCATTATATAGAATTGCAGAGGCAGGAACCTATTGGTAGGCTACCTATAGTAAGCACTATAAAGAGAAGCTTTTAATAACTACTTCTATATTTAACCTATGCTTTCTAATTATAACTATAGGAACTCCATTTGGAATTATTAGTATATAAACTAATAATATAATTATCTTAGGAGACGACTAATTCTCAGCTCTTAAAGAAGATGAGTTAGTAAAGGCAAATCTTATAGTAAAGCTAAAGGAAAAGCTTAATTCAACAATACTATTACTCTTTAGTAGATGCACCCTCTCCCTAAATAAGGATTCTATTGCTTTACGCTAGAAGGGTTAAGGCAAGAAGATTAATATTATTAACGCTAATTCTCTAAAGTAAGGATATATAGAGTAACGCGCTTATAAAGCTTATATTACTTCTATCTGTTAACCTAAGGCTTTATTTAATCTCTCTATTGCCGCCTAATACTAGGAACTAACTAAGGATAATATTCTTACCCTAAATAAATATCTTTCCTGGTAAATAAACCATCTTAATTAGGGACTACTCTATATGCCTATTAATCTTCCTACTACTAAGCTCTTTATATTTATTAACAGATTGTTTATAAATAATAAAGATTTTAGCTCCCAGTTAGAATATAAGATTATTATCGCAAATAAATTTACTAGAGAGAATAACTTTATAATCTATAGCAATCTTATCTATTAGAGCTTAACTAAGAGTAAGCGCGTTACTTAAAGCGTTCTAGTATTAGAGATATACGGAATAGTCGGCGGAGTTAATATAGCAATTATAATTAGAACTACCTTAAAGATAATTATAGATTAACTTGAACTTCCTATTATCCCTATAATTATATACACCGATTTATACTCCCTCTATAAGTGCTTGGTTAAGCTTGGTACTATAAAGAAGAAGCGCCTTATAATTAATATTATAGCACTTTATTAATCCTATAAACGGCAAAAACTCTTTAAGATTTAATGGATTAACGGTTAAGATAACCTAGTAGACGCAATAATAAAGGCAAACCTAAATAAGGCTCTAGAAACGTTTGTTAATACAAACACTCTATATATATAAGTTAAAGGTTAGGTTAAAAGGGAGTAGGAGTATAATATTCTATAAACCCTAACTTAAACTAGCTAATTAGGATTTTCCATCCCTAGGATAGAAAATCGCTATTAGCTTACTTACTACTAGCGCCTTAGCGGCCCTTCTAATAAGATATCTACCTATAACTCCTAAGTAAGAAAGCACCATATGCTAAAAGGCAAATTTTGGGACAGCAAGACTTATATTACAATAGCAATAGTAAGTAAGAAGGATTAATATTTGTTACGCTAGTTAAGCGGTATATATATGTAGATGGTAACCGCAAAAGAAGAGTTGCTAGTGTTGGGAATACAGGCAAGTTGCCGTCACGCGAGGCAAGTTGCCGTCACGTAAGGCAAGTTGCCGTCACGTGTCGCCGCGGCACTAGCGTGGCGAGGAGCCTTAAGCTCCTTACCCTTCCTTAAGCAGGAGGGAGATATACAATCGAACAACATTATACTAGCTATAAACTATAACTATGTAATATCACTTTGTGTTACCAACAATTTCTAATATATATATTAACGGACTATAAGAACCTATAGTACTTTATAACTATAAAACAATTAATATAGTACTAAATTTGTTAGGCCAAATACCTCTTATAATTTAACTTTAAAATTATATACTAACCAAGCAAACTTAATTAGAAGCCTAATATAATAATATAATAATTATAGGACCTACCTATAAATGCTTTAGATAAATAAATTATAAATCGTTTATAAATCTTATTGCCCCCTAAACATTTTAAAAAACTACATTCTATATTTCTAGATATAGAACTTAATAGAAATAAATTAGAAATTAATAAATGGGAAATGGAAATTAATAAGCTAATAGAATATAAATATAAAAACAATATATAGATAATAAATATAATAGAAGTGATTTAAATAGGAAAATAACAGTATAAGGATATTACACTTGCTAAATGCGAAATTTAAAATAACTGATTGTACTATTAATAGAAGATGGTAATCTTAAATTCCAAACCTTTACGATTTAAGATACTTAAATTTATATACAACTCCCCTATAGTAGGGCATCCTAGCTATATAAAGACTTATAAAATTATTTAATAAGTATACTACTAGCCTATAATGCATAACTACGTATAAAAATACATTTAAGTATATAGGATATGTATATATAGGAAGACCTTTTATATAAAGAAGTAAGGAGTACTTTAACCGCTACTAATTCTAATATAAAAATAGCGCGATATCTTAATTAACTTTATAGTTAACTTGCCTAGCAGTAATGGGTTTATAAATATTATAGTGGTCATTAACCATCTTATAAAAATGCGATATATAATTCCTATAGACTTAATTAATGCAATATTAGTAGCTAAATATTTTATTAAGTACGTCTTTAAGCTATACAGACTTCCTAACTTAATAATATCCAACTAAAAAAAGCTAGTTCGTTTTAGACCTTTAGTAAGCTCTATATAAATAATTAAGCATTTAAATATAACTCTTAACTGTATTCTATCTAGAGATAAATAGTTAAACTAAAATTGCGAATATAATTATAGAACAATACCTATAAATATACTGCTCCTACCTATAAGACGACTAGAAAAAATAGCTACCTTTAACTAAGTTTACTATAAACAATACAATAAATGTATTAATAGGTGTAACGCTATTTTACGCGACCTGTAGACAAGACCCTTAACTTAGATTTAAACTATAACCTAAAATTAATATAATAGGACCCACAATTAAATAGATCCAGTTAATTAATACTTATAACTTCGCTAATTAAATAAAGCAATTAACGGAACTATTATAAAGTAAAATTCGTGACGGTGTCGCTGCATCAGGAAATGGAGGCTTCCTTTGCAGGCCAAGCGCCCTCGCTTGCTGGCCCGCCGTTTTATTCCGGCCCGTGCTCTGACCTCATCACATAAAAGCGTCCTCCCCTCGCCGTTTTTCCTCTCCCTCTTCCATCTCCTCTTTTCTCCCTGACACCGTGCCTCCTCCTCCTGGCTAGTCCCTGGCACGGCCGCGCTGAGGCATTTACCGTCCCCTTGGCGTTTATGCGCATGCAAGCACTGCCCGCTCTTTTCATTTCCGCGTGTCTTAAACTAATGATTGATGTAGTAAACTGCGGCCTTTCCAACGGACGAGTCTTCCCTCTACGGTAATGGACAGTCTTGGGCTCCTTTTTTTATTCCAACCGCTGGTGCCAATGTCTTCCATATTTGGTTAATCTCTCTTGGTGCTGCCCACGGTCCGTCTCTAGAGACTCCGGCCACCAAGCGCGTACGGTATTCACACTGCTTGAACTCTTCTCCTGCTCTTTGAGCCCTTCCCTTTGCCTCCCAAACGCCACTGTCCGCAGCTGCCGATTGAGAGAGTCCGCAGTCACTGGCCACGTTAGCACCACCGCCTCCTTTAATTCCTCCCGTCTCTCCTTCGCCTGGGATGTGCTGCGGAGGATCGCCGATCCGAGCGACCATGTCATGGGGCTATGTTAGGCATTACTCAAACAGACGTCATGCAGAGCATCGTTTGGTGCCATGCGTGCATGTCTGCATGGTTGCATTGTTACGGCGTTTCGGGGAACGTGCTGCGGCCTGAGACTTTTAGGATTAGGGGCTATCAGCTCCAGCCGCTTCACGACTCCCGAGGTGCTGGGTCGGGCAGAGCGTGGACTCTACGATCGGTCTACTGCACGAGCTTAGCGCCAAAGCTGTGAAGGATCGCCGAGCTGAGCTTTCACGTTGTGGGGGTTATGCTATATACCACCTTTATCGGAAACAGAAGTCACGCGGGGCATTACTTAGCGGTGTGCATGCGCACCACTGCACAAGGGTGGCAGCGTTGGGGGCGTGACGGATTAGCGGCACAGCGGCACGACTGCGAAGGATCTTTGACCCTAGGCAGCCACGTTATGGGGGCTTATTGAACGAGCATCACGCGGTGTCTCATGCAGTCTCTCATCTAGCGCCTTTCATGCGCATGCACACTATGACCTTGGCAGCGTTGGGAACAATATAGTTGAGACCAATTATCTGGACCGGACGAAGTTATACCATCTCACGAAGCGCGTCTCCCTTTGCTTCCCTTAGTCTATCTTCCCCTTACTGTTTACACTCGGTTTGCTCTAAGTTTTACCCTACTTAGCCTTAGTCCGGCGTCACCGAGGGTCACTAACTTGTATCTTGATTTGCCCAGTCTCTTGGATTTTTGGATTGATACGCTATGGTCAACGAAAGAGACGCGAATTGCTAGGGGCTATCCGTGCCTCCTGTCACTTGGGCGATGTGCAGCTCCTTGGCAGGATGAAAGGGGACGTTTCACGAGAATTTGAGGGATTGAACGGCTACAAGCTCGCAAGAAAGGGCCAAGAGGGTCTCAGAGCTCGGAGGCATGTCCAACGCTACGAAGGATGGTCTCGCGAGGATCGGACAGAAACGCGAGGCGTACTAGGCGTGCTTCGCATTCTGCAGATACGAGCGGCACAGAAAGCCCAGCTCCCCCGGCATTATCGGGTTGGGAATGGACATGTCAGCGCTGGGCCCTACGCAACGAATGAGGGTAGAGAATTCACTTCGCCACCAATCTCCTGATAAGGGGCTTGGTGCAACGGCGGTGTTAGCTGAATGAGCCAGCTCGGATAGACGGATACGGCTCGATGGGAATTTTCTGAAGGGGTTAATTAGGCGCCAAAGTTTGAGCCCTTGCAATATTTATGCGTTGCAAACTGCAACCTACTCTGATTAACGCCATGTCAAGGCGCATGCGTCGCACGCTTTGATTTGCTGAGAAGCCCCGGGCTTCCTATGGGCGCTAATGCAACTGAGGAAGCTGGTGACGAAGAGAGGGCTGGTGTGTACTTAAAAGCCCAGCGTATTTCCCTCTCCCCAGGGCTACCGGAAAGGCACAAGGCAACAGCAGCAACGATGGCAGCTTCTCGAAATTCTTTCCGTTTCCCTCCAGAGATTTTACTTGGTAGAAACAATTTCTACACTGTCCCTCCTGAAAAACCGACGGCTTCTTCTCAACGTCCTAGCAACCGCGAAGATGACAACTGGCTCGATATTAATACGATCATAGCACCCAAGGGGACACCGAGCAGCAAATCTAAGAAGAAGAAGAAGAGAGATCTCACGCCCACAATGGTGATAGCGAAAATGACGGGTTTGCTGTACTCAGGCACGTCTTAGTACACAATGTCTTGATTTGAGAAGTTTGCCTGACGAAGCACCTGCAGATTCCGAAAGTGACGTCGAGGACCGTATCCAGCACCAGCGGAAATGGGTAGGGGATGGGTCTGGGTCCGACCAATTCCCCAGAAGTAGAAGCGCTAAGCAGATGGACGGAAATTCAAATTGTCGTCAGTCTGCTGAGGGTAGTAGTTAAGGTGATTATCCCAAACACTCCCTCCCGAGCCACCGTGTACATGTATATCTGACAGCTACCAGAAAACCTAACGGTTATCGAGGACGACGAAACCGATCGGGACTCGGAAGCTGAAGGTGATAAAGCGGGTGACGAAGCTGGTGACTGCCCAGAACCTCCTGAATTAGGTAAGCATCTCCTCTTTGTGCGGTGATCTTGTCTAATAATCAGGAGGTGACAGAAATGACCGCAGCGATGAGGAGCTACCTTCATTGGAAGAAATTCTCCAGCGCCCAACTCCCTACACACACACTAAGCTTGCGGCGCCCGACGGTAATCAAACGGATAATCCGACTGGGTTGCTTGACGTCGCGACTGCCTCGCAGTCCAGGCAGAGGGTCGGGACATACAAGGCAGCCGATCGAGAGTTTTCTGGAGCTGAAAAGGCAGAGAGCCTCGGTGAGTTGCAGACACTGCGATTGCCGCGATCCCGATCTAACGAACGTAGACGTAGACAATCCGCCGGCCGGCAAGGAGAGCTCTCGCGAGAAGGCGAACACGGAAGGCGAATTGTCCTTGATACCAAAGAAGCGGAAGCTCGATTAGCTCAAGCGTCCAACGATGTTGATTATAATTCCGAGGAATCTGCCAGAGACAGCAGCGGGGACGGCGAGGGCCTACGACCCCGGAAGCAACAAAAGCTACACGCTTCCCGCAAAACCTCGCCCCCCAACCGCCCTATCCTCGACCTCGACTCTCAATTGCCGTACGACGGGACTGGTCGTAATTCCGGTGACGAAAAACACGACAACAACGACGATCACATCGAGGATGAGCGAGCGGTATCCACTACGCAGCCTGCTAGCCCTTCCCTTCAGGAGTCTACCTCTCTCCGCGACATTGAACCATTGCACGATGAAGTTGGCAACGGTAGTCGCAATCAAATCCTCGACTATCCTGTTAATGACTTGACCGAAGAAGACGATGATAGCGATGATGGCGATGATGACAATGATGAGGATGAGGAAAATGACGAAGGCTACGACAAGGATGAGGATAAGGCCAAGAATTACAGTGACGGCAGCGACGGCGGCGACGATGATGGCGACGGCGACGGCGACAGCAGTGATGGCGACGAGGAGGGCAACAAGGCCCACAAGCATGTAGAACAACACAAACCGCCTACATCCGTCCGTGGTATTTCAAACCCTAAGCGTGCTGCAGAGCATGGCCTCCAGCGGTCTCGCCATTCCCCTTTAACTTTATCCATGCGCAAGTCTGACCGGAGCACTGCGCCTACAAGCAATCACCATAAGCGGGTTGCACCCCCCAAACATGGCTGCCGCCGTGCCCGAAAACCGTCATTTATAGACTCCGCCTCCGACTCTGATGGAGCAACATCGGGAGCCGCATTAAATGCTAATCTGGAAGGAATGGTTAATCCAAGCAGTCCTCAGACGCAAGAAGAACGGGCCATATACCATAGAATTTCCCTTAGACAACCTTCATCAACTCCCTTTACCGGTCAACCTTGTCAAGCAGTCCCAAAAGCCAAGGCCCAAGTCCAAGTTCACGGCAAAGGAAGACGCGCTGCTTACTAAGTTAAAGGGGAAACAGAATCTACCATGGGACCAGATCAGGAACCGCTTTCCGGGAAGAAGTCTTGGAACACTGCAGGTGCATTATTCTACGAAATTAAAGGACCGGACTACTGTGCGGAAGAGACGGCGGTGATGGTGGAGCTTTGGAAATATCCTTGTTTTGAGATGTTGGTGCTCTTACTTTTAGCTTAGAGGTTCTATTTCTAGCTGGTTTCCATTTCTGGTGCGTTTACTCTAGCGTCTCGTGATTTCAATTTGACAGTCTCAGCCCTTGCAAACGGCACGTGACATTCCGGCGGAGAAAAGAACGGGGCTTGGGAAAGGCTACCGTTGGCGCACCAGGCAGATTCTCGCTCAGCGAGATCTCTCCCATTCCTCCTTCCCCTTCCCCTTCCACATCTTTTTGTGCCACAACTCAACATTCCAGAGCCTCGGCGCACACTTCGCCTGACCAAGGACACTTGGAGGTCTCGGCCTTTTCTCTCCTACTGGCCGAACATGTAACCGCACTCGCAAAATGGCCGCGCAGCCAAAACGCCCATACACCCAAAAAGCCCCTGTGGGATTCTCTTGCTTAGATAAACCGGTCGAACGTTTAACCGCGCTCGCAAAACGCCCATACACCGAAAACGCCCATACGCCCAAAACGCCCATACGCCCAAAACGCCCCTGCGGGATTCTCTTGCTTAGGTAAACTGACTGAATATCTAACCGCGCTCGCAAAATGGTCACGCAGAGAGAACCGCCCATACACCCAAAAACCCCCTGCGGGATTCTCTTACTTAGGTGGATGAGAAGTGAAGTGGAGTGGAGTGATCACAAGGATGGATGGGATAGTTTCTGGGAACTTCTGATGATGTGTGGTTAGCGTGAGGCAGCAGGCTTGGGTGAAGCCAGTGGGCATGCGACTAGGCAAGAATAACCGACTGCGAGGGGCCCGAAACAGGCCCCGCTATAGGCCCCGCCCAAGCGTGCGCAGGGGTGCGTTTATGCGACTCAGGCCCGTGCTCAGGCTGCTCAGCCTCAACTCAGGATTCGCTTACCCCAACTCAGCTACAGCTCAGGCTGGAGCAGGAGCAGCTCAGTTCCCTGAATGGGAAGGGAAAGTGCTTGTGTGCAAATTGGGACGTGGTAAACCCTGTTATACCACCCCAAAGTGCACACCTCAACCCCTGCTGCTCACGTGATCACGCGCCGCTGTGGCTGAGGTCGGCTCCTTAGGTCTGCTGGCCCTTGCTCAGGCCCGGCTCAACTTCAGGTCTGTTCACCCTTGCTCACCCGCTGCGGCGCAGTCTCAGATGTACCCACTAGAAATTGTCAAGTTTTAGCGAGGGGCCTTAAATCTGTCCCGGGTTACGAATTTGGGCCCCATACAGTTTTGTAAGCCTTGGAAGCTTAGGCTCCTTTCTAGGGGAGGATTATCTACCCTTGTCCTTATTACCATATAGTGTGCTATTCTATAACAATGGCCGACCTCCCTCTTACCTCCTTATCTTTTTCTCTCATCTCTCCCTTTTTGTTTCCCAGTCGGAACCCTATATATCATGAGTATCCAGCATAGAAAACGAGGTCCAAAGAAGAGGGACCCAGACAGTCGACTCGAGGCGGCCATATAAAATGGGCTCTCTAAGGATAAATCCGGGATTAGCAATAACCTGGTCCACAAAAAACTTGGTGAAAACAGTAAACCGCAGTATGATGCAATGATGGAAACTTGGAGAGGGTACGTTAGTGTAATTTTTTTTATAAAACTACTTAGCTTTTTAAAAGCTTAAATAGTATTATATTAAGAGTTTTAGGGTATTATAAACCTTATTAAAGCACTCCTAATAGTGTTATTAACCTAGAGTAAATCTCCTAGGCCTTAATTTTCATAGCGCTAAGCCTGGCTTCAGTCATCAAAATAGCAACGCCCGTCAATAACACTTCCACTCACCACCAACACATAACCTCGCCACCACGATGGCGCAGTTCCTTGATCTCCCGCGCGAAATGCGCGACGGAGTGTATCGTGAGCTTCTGGTGCCAATTGGCAAATTCGTCGATCGTTCGGGCACCTCTGTTATCCATGGAAAGCTTCCGGTCGTCCCCCGCCGACCTTAACGCCCAGAGCCACCACATCCGCGTCCGCAGGCACCGTGAAACGCCATCCTCCTCACTTGCAAGCAGGTTCGCAATGGAAATCACATTGTGCCATTTTAGTTGGGCGGCGATGGCAACACTGTCAGGGGTGCTTTAACGAGGTTTATAACACCCCAAAACTCTTAATATGATACTGCCTGGGCTTTTAGGAAGCCAGGTGGTTCTATGAGATCTTCTGTGGAAGGTGGAGTGTTATAAACCTCGTTGAAGCACTTCTGACAGTGTTACATCTGTCTAGGAGTCTGAAATGGTACTCTATTTTCAACAGAATCAGGACTAACAACTGAAGTTCTGCGCGGAAGCAAAGGAGATTCTCTATAGTTCTCACATATTCTAGATTGGTATGGGCTTGCGCTGCCCGCGATTCAACCTTCCGCAGGGACACTCTTCCAACTCTGGCTCGTACGCCACCAACTGGGACCTGAGCTTGGTGCGACGACTGCACATTCACATCAAAATCCAAGGCATCGACGGCGTCCTCCTCAAAGATCCAGGCTTTACCATGCTCTCCACCTTCAACTTCACCGCCCCCCACAAAATGTCGAACCTCCGCGACCTGCGCGTCTCTTTTCAGCACGATTCCCAGTTCGACGCTTGCCGCCCTGTCCCGCTCGACCTGGTGGCCTTGTTCGATGGAGTTGGCCCCGCGCCGCCGGTGGTGAGAGACATGATTCGGGCACTGCTCGCGTCTGCTCCTAAGCAGGCGAGCATGCGTTGGGGTCTGACTGAGGGGGAGAAGCGGGATCCTTCCCTGTACTAGCGCACTTTGCCCGATTGGTATGAAGTCGATGTCCCGGAGAACCAGGTGCCTATTCCGGCGGCGGTGTGGGAGGGATTGGTGAAGGAGTTGGAGGGGATTCGGGGTTCGGAGGCTGAGAAATATGCGATGTCTGCTGCTGAGTAGGGCGAGGTGACTATGGCACAACATCAGGATTCGGAGCTTCACGAGGGTCGGGTTGAGTACTGGTTGGAGCCAGTGAGTTGAGTATGGGCACATAACTGGCGGTAGCTGCTTGGAGGAAAGTCACTTGTCAGTATGTCTTCTTTTGAGCCCTCAGTGGATGGAAGCCGGTAGAAAGCCACCTAGGTAATTGTCCGTCAAAAGAAGCTATCATGACGTTCTGCAATGTCTCGTCAAGAGTCAGGGTGGTTGGTGACACTGCCGGGGGTGCTTCGACGTAGTTCCTGATGCCCCCAAACTTACGAGATTTCGCATTCTCCCAGACGAACTTGGGAGATATTTGACGATGAGAGTTCAATCCGCCTGAGTTTTGGGGCATCGTAAACTTCGTCGAAGCACCCCCGACAGTGTCATCCATCTGGGGCGAGTCTCACTTTTTTGTGACGGTGAGACTGCCGGTCCTTCAGTCTTTAGCCGCGCAGCTGGGTTTTCCAAGGAGATACCATTCTTCTTGACTACCTTACTCTCTACCAATCAATCTCAAATTCACCTCCTTCGTCAAAGGCAGCTATATCGACCTCCCAATCATCATTATCCTCATCTTCGCCGTCGCTCTCCTCACCACTGTCTCTCTCCTCCTTCTTCGCACCACGCTCCTCCCAGGGTATCCAGCGCTTCCGCGGATATTTCTTCCGGAAGTCGGACTCCTCAAGCACCTTGTCCGTCTCCGGATCTTTGTTTGGATCAAGGCGATTGGCTTCGTCCTGGAAGTAACTTTCGTAAGAAAAGCCTCCCGCATCCAAACACATCTTGAGTACGTCTGCTCGTCGTTCTTGCAACGCTAGCATCGCAAGCGTTTTCCGAAATTCTCGGACATGATCGGGCTTTGACAAGGCATTAAGTGCAGCCTCGACCTCCGCGACACCGCCGTTGCGGTAGGCTTTGAAGACGTCTTCGAATGGGGTAGCATCTGCCGTAAGTTAGTTCCTATTTTAGGATCGCATGATGCTCATCTTTACCATCGACTGGATCCATCCGCTTAGCCCAACAGGATATTGAGTATGCTAGAGGATCCGCGTCCCGAAGCGCCCAATTTATTCCAATACCTAAGTATTTCTCGTCGTCTTCATGTTCCTCACCTGCCCAGGTGCAGTGAGCGAATAGATGATGGAAGTATTCACTTTCGGTGATCTCTCCCCTCTGCTTCGCTTCGGATGCTTGGAGGTAGCATAGAGACTTGGGTCGTCCCGTGTCGGTTGAAGGTTTGTTCGGAGAGGGTACTAAGGTATGCATTTTCTAGACTGCGTTTTCAGAGAGTGCAGACTCACGTTGAGATGATATCGAGGTTGGGTGGCAAAGCAATCCAGCCTTGCAGCCTGTTCTGCCACACACAGCACGCCACGTGAAAGCCTGACAACTGCGCCTTTGGTGCGGCGAGAAATTGAGGCAATGCTCAGGTTGGGTGGCACATACGAAATCCATCCCACGAACAGACCAACCAGCCGATCAACCACGCCACAGAGGAGCACATTGGAATCCAACACTTGGACATCAGCAAGATATTGTATTTAGAATTCTGGGGCCAATTTTCACAGCGCTATCAGCGTACGAGCATTATAGTGCTTGTCTCCTTCAATGCCTTCATCTGATCTATTGCGATCCTCTTTTAGTAGAATGGATACAGAAGGCATCACGTCCGACCTAGACTTTACTCACCAAGTCAAATCATGAAAGACTTGAATGACATATACGACTTGTCGTCCGATCCACCATGTGTGGTATGTCAACCCCATGCCATACTACGCCGCATCCAAAGTGGAGCTTCTCTCAACCCAACCTCATCTTACTATTTCCAAAGATATATTTGGAAGTATATCATTCGACACTGATTGTATCATACCTCAGGCTCAGACATCAGAACGCGGGGCCGTACGGGAGCTGCTCATTTTTAGCAACAGTACACGTTTACCATGTCCATCTCCAACCATTATTTAATTCTCGAACACTCTCCTTCTACAGGAGCAGTGACCTCGAGCTTTCTTCGATATCATCTTTCGTATAAGACCGTTGAATCGTTCTTCCACAACCTCCACCATGCGATTTCAACTTCTTCTCATCCAGAGCTTCTACGCGCTCCTTGTCGTTATCCCAGGGCTTGCCCACGCCGCGCCCACAGACCTCGTCGAGAAAGCAACCGTTCCGTGTGATGACATATCTAAATACACTGTCGCTGTAAGCTTTTAACCTCCATCTGCCGCTTTATAGCATTTGGTTGACGGGAAGTGATACTATAGTGGTTCCTCAGCAACACCTGCAAGCGGCCCCCCGCTGCCACATGTCTCTTCTACACGAGAGGTCTCAGCGGCGCTGCCAGGAAATTCTCCAAGAAAGACGGGAATGCCATGACCACGATCTGGGTATTGCTCTCGGCCCTTGACCCATTGACGTGACGAATCAGCTAACGACAAGAATAGGAGATGTGGACGAGCGATCTCTACGTGTTGAAACAGGTGAAATCCAATCCGCTACGCTGCATTGCGCAAGACAAAGACAAGCGACGACAATACTTTGGAAACGTGTCCGCCGCCATGGCCACTATGTGCGATGTCTTCGCCACTGTCATGGACGTGAGCGTCGATGAGACCAAGGACAAGGAGAAAGTGAATAAGAACGGCATTTGGTACAACGTTGAATATCCAACCCTCCAGAAAGCGGACAATGAGGGCAAGGTCAACATGATTGAAGCTACGAACCCGGATGGAAGTATAGTTTTTACCTACTGGGTCCGAGGATCGGAGAAGTTGCGCAGAAGAGGCGAACCGGGAAATGAGCCAAGATCTACCTGCGGGATAGATGATGAAGATATCCCGGCGTCAGTTGATGAGGGTGGAGAATTTGAGGTTGACTGGTAGGAGAGGTATGGTCGGCGTAGGAGAGAGAGGGCGTTTGAATGGTTTCTTGCTGTTTGTCTTACCGCCGGGCGTTTGCATCGGCATCGTGTTTCCATCTGTTATCCTAGTCGTTCAATCGCTGTCATACGAATGTCATATTTACTTTCTGTACTATCGAGTACGCAGTCCCGGACAGGAGGGGAACCTACGCTCTGTCGTCATCCAATAGCGGTCGTCACATATATCAACAAGCTTGGAGGACGAGACATGTATTCCAAAGCCCTCGCCTTCTAGAGTCCTCAATCGACTGATATAGCATCCCAATCGCTCCAGGACGTACCCAGATACTAGATGTGATGCCATGTGGCGGTCATTGTCGGAGTGATGGAAGAAAAAGAACCCTGCCTAGGTATGGTTTCTCTGCGAGCGTTGAAAGACTTCTTTTCCCGTTCTAGTGGGTGAGCGTTGCCGCCTTAAGCTCGCGCGAGCCGAGGTGAGTGTTGGGTGAGCAAGGGTAAGGGTGATGAAACAGGGTGATCCCTTACCCCGCTTAGCGCCGTGTCTCTTCGGGGCTTAAAAAGGCTCTTTCGACCTAGCTTTGTAACGTGACGTACTTTCCCCTTTCCGTCTTAAGCTGCTAGGCCACAACTTTGTCTATTTTCCCTTACTAAACTTAACTTTAAGCCTCTATATAAAGCCAAATTCTACCCCTATAAGGTTTATCGACCCTATATTTTCTACCGTTCTTCTAAACCCTAGGGCTAATTAAAAAGTTTATAGATTATTATAAAGGGCTTAGTCAACAGAACAGGATTCTATTGGTAGCTAGTAACGAGAATTCCAAGACGAGGACTAGAAGAAGGTCGAGGAAAGGACACGTCTATATACATAGGGCCAAGGCTCGGCTCGGCCGAGCCCCTGACT